>Ga0256404_1001009_pt1 | contig 71368 bp, 111 predicted proteins | sample RumenRJG_01DNA_FD_185990 | JGI IMG/M metagenome (GOLD analysis project Ga0256404, IMG submission 185990) | Bovine rumen microbial communities from Lethbridge, Alberta, Canada - RJG_01 | ecosystem: Host-associated > Mammals > Digestive system > Stomach > Rumen | place: Canada: Alberta... | reverse complement strand
TAAGTTGCATTTATTGCAAGCGTAGCATTCACAGCACCTCTATTCGGCATCGTTCCTGCAAGACCTGCAATTGTAGTACCAGCCAACACTTTTGCTGCATCAGTATATCCGATCTTAGAACGGAGTGTTGAAAGCGGTACATAAACTTCAGGATATCCAGAAGAAGCATTTGTTACATGCGCTCCAACAGTCATACCAAGATACAAGTTGGAAGAATCTGTGCGAATACTTTTGTGTGCCTCTGTCGCTCCAATATTAGCAAGAGTTCCAACCACAACTTCATCATTTGAATCAGAAGTGATTGTAGCTACTGTATTGAGGACATCAGCACGAGAAGCAGTGACATCATCAGATGTGATACCACCGCCACCTGAACCATATATATTTACCATTTTACTCCTTTATGATGTAGAGATAGTTAGAGTGGTTCCGCTGAGAGAAAACATATCTGTGGTGAATATTCGTCCACCTCTATTTGGGAGATAAATAGTTCTATTCGCATTTGAATCAGGCGCTAATATATCGGTAAAATAAGAGTTGTTTCCATAGAGTCTTATCAAACCTCGTGTTCCATTGCCACCTGTATATGCTATATTGTTTCCAAGTTGCAGATATGCATACCCAGTCCTGCTTGACTATGTACCAGGGCGATAATGAAATCCAATATCATCTTGAATCGTATATGGCCTTCTATATGCATTATCTGTTCCACTTATGCCACCATCAACAATTAATGGTATCCTTCCAGAAGCACCAGATCCCCTTCTATTAGACACATATACATATTCTCCGTATCTTGCATTATTAGTATAACCAACGTCTGAACCAGCCACGATAGTAGACAAAGCTGAACTGTAAGCGGCAATACTTGCATAGCATTCAGTTCCGTTGCCATTATTATCTTCGCTACAGTTCAGGAATGTCCATCGCCTTCCAAGGCTACCTCTATGGTTTTGAGATAATACTGTGATTCTTGCGCCCTGATAACTACCAGTTATTTTATAAAACAAACTAGCATAGTTATTTTGGAATTGACTGTGAAGACCAATCTGTATTGCATCAGTTGGAATTCCTACTCTAACCAACCACTGCACAATAGCACCCGACGCAGAGAAACTTGCCGAATTAGAGTTATCATTTGTTCTTATACAAGCTTTAAATATTCCCCATTCACCACCGTTATAACCACGGTCTATCAAACATATTATGCTGCAATCATACCATGATGCGCTTCCAGCATTCATATACGCAAATCTTAAAAATGGTTTTGTAGCAACCTATCCAACGCTTATATTAGAGCCGTATCCATAGTCTTCAAGCGTCACATTGCCATTTGCGTCAAACGTTCCGTTTGAATTTAAATTGCCACGCCCATAAACGATATTGCCTTTAGAGACAAGCTTATCCCATGACTACCAGGCATTATTGACACGTCCACCAGCATAAACAGCATTTGACCTAATATCGAATGCTAGCTATCTCATATATGCAGTAGAAGTATTATCAATGCTATATGTCATGACATGATTATCTACGACTGGAAGCCCATAATTTGCAGGAGTTGTACCATCTGTTATAAAGAATCGACCTATATTCAATTCATTATATTGCCCAGTTGTATGAATATTCTATGATGTAGATGCCCATGTTTGGTAATTTGTATTGAGATGATGTGGCTCAATTATATGCGTTGTTTGTGTTGAACTTGTTGCATTGCCGTTTAAGTTACCAGTTATTCCCTGATGTGCGGTTACAGGACTGCCAAAATAGACTTCGTGATTATCATGTTTAATACGAATCGGATGAGGCGTTTCCTATGAACCAGTCGGATCACCTTCGGCAGTCAATAAGAACCATGTGCTTTCACCGTCATTCCTTATCATGAAACCATAGTCACCTTTTTCCCAACGAGTATCATTGGTAAAAGTCGCGCCAGGAAATGTCTTATACCCAGTGATTGTCTGATCACCATTAAGCGTAACAACCTCGCTTAACTTTGCAATTGGTTGATCCTTATGTGCATAATAATCACCATCTATACTCATGTTAAGGCGAACATCATCGTCTGCCTCTTGCTTCATCCACATGGTGATATCGCCACTATCACTAATCATACTCTCGTCTTCATTTACAAAGTCGACAGTGTTCCTAAATGATTCGCCAAACACAACAACACCATCTGTTATTGTGCCTCTCTCAGTGGATGAGCCATAAGTTGTATTGCTATCAGTCGGATTTAAGAAACTCGAAACAGTTGCGCTTTTTGCATTTCCATCAAGATATCCTTTAAGCGTTGTGGCTGTCAGCGCACCTGTCTACGGATTTACATATATACTATTATTTCTATATGAACCATTATTAATATCAGCGGTGGTATCGTTCTTATTTGCATATGAAAATAGAACAGGATAATCCATATCTTCAGTAGATAAAGACTGCATTACCTTTGTATCAATGTTTGTGTCGATATCACCAACAAGTTGATACGATTCTCCGTCATACACAAATTGATATGTACGCCCAGCAACAAATAGGCTACTACTAGGAACCACGCTATTTCGATACTTGATTGATTTAGCTCCAGTAGAATTAACATTTAATGTGACATCGGACTATGCCGTATTTGTAATGGTAAACTTTACCGTGATTACAGATCCTGTATCGAGAGAGAAATTATTACACGCCACAGCTTTTTCTGCTGTTTCGGCCTCAGTATTACACACTCCATAATGCGTTACATTTGCCGAGCCATTAAAAGCAATACCATCAATTGTACGATTCTACTCAAGAATTGTGGCCTTGGCTGCGGTTCCGTTTATCGCTAAATAAGCCGCATCTGATTTATCTTTGATATAATCCCATAAGGCGGAGAGCGGTCTTCGATGATAAGTTGTGGTTGTTGTATGACCATTTACATACTGTGAAATAAAATAGTCACTATCGACAGGTTTTGTCTAATCATCCGTGAGTGCATTAATAAAAACATTTGCCGCTTCATTTGCAGTCGTTTTACCAGTTCCACCATGATCCACCTAAATCACATAATTGCCTTCGCCAATAGGTGTATACCCAAGAGCATCTGTGATATTGGTTCTAGTCATATTTGTGATTAAGGTGCCAGCGTCAGAAATCTCACTAATCGTGTATGTCGGCTTAGTAGATTCTTTTGCCCAGGATGATACATCCTAAGCTGGATGAGATGCATAATCAAGCTCGCTCCATGTTGCTGTGCCATTGCCGACCTTATACATCCCATGTCTATCAGATGAGATAGCTAATTGACCAGAGTATAAAACTGGGTCATTCTACCTCCAGTTCTACTCTGTATCATAAGCTTCTCGAATTTTCACATTAATAGTTTTATCTGCCATTTAAGAGACTCCTATGGGAGAGGCCCCATTACGAAGCCCCTCCGCCATTTAAGATTAAAGTGTTTGTACCCTGGACAAATGTATCTGTCTAACAGGCGCTAAATGACATTATTCCAGTTGAATCAACAGCAATTTGATTAGTGCCGGTCTATGACTTTACAAGACCAGCGACGTTTGCAGTTGCAATATCATAAGTAGTATCCTGAGTTGTGATTGTATCTGTTCCATCATCACCATATGTGATAGTGATAACTCTACCATTCACAGTGATTGATTTAACATAGTCATCTGCAATAGTATCTAATGCTTGTTTGTCCTCTTTTGACATTAGACCGTCGGCACTTTGAGTTACAATATCAGACTTCCTTACATACCCAGATAAATCAACTTCTTGAGCGCCGAGTATCTCCCAAGCACTATTTACATAAATATACTCAGTGTATAGATTACTTGTATTGTTACCACTCTACACTAAGTAAATCGTTGTGTTCTATATGCTTTCTGTCGGAAGTGCATTCACTACAGCGATTGAAAATTTTGGAATTACATCTACAAGATTATCGACCTCAGTTTTTGTATATGTTTCAGATTTCTTGTAGTAATTAGTTAAATCGTTTACAGCCTTTGTGATAAAACCGCTGTCGTTTGTAAGATCTCCAACTTTAGTCGGGACAGTAATGTTAACAGCTTTATTTGAATCTGGTGTTAGCGCACTATCATTTACTTTAATAGCCTCAATAACATTAACATCTGCACCAGCATCAATTCCGCTTAACTTCTAAACCGCATTGTCGAGATTTTGTTTGTCTGTAGAAGACATTAAACCATCGGCGCTTTGTGTTGCTGGGTCATATGTTGTGTCGGTGGCCTATATTGTTACACTTTTATTGGTTGTGTTTGGTGTAAGAGTGACATTACTTCCAGCAGTTAATGTTATTGTATCTTCCATCTAAGCTGCGACAATATTTGTGTTTCCAACTTTAATGGTTTTAAAATTCTTTAAATCACCAATCTGATCAGAAATGATTGTGTCTATTTCACTTGCTGTCAACCCAACGTATGGCAGAGCAGTATATGCACTTTCGCCATCACCAATTTTTAGCTTTGGCTATCCTGAAATGTTTCCACCAGAATCAGTTTGGAACTCAACCGCCATCTCACCTTTCATGAGAATTCTGGATGTCGATGCCCATTCTGATGCTGTGCCATTTCTTAAAATTAATATGGTATTAAGTGTTGTGTTAGGCATTATTTACCTCACACAGTTGCAAGAGTAGCTCTTGATACTCTTGACACAGTTCCATTCTCATCAAGCCTCACCAAATACATCATATAACCATCTGCATACAAATTCATATCATATCTCGAAGCCGCTGTATGACACATCAAACCATAAACAGCAGATGTAATCTTTCCGCCAGTCACATCATTAATGACATTCGCTGGGAAGAATACATGCGTGGCAGAACCAACATCATGACGTTGCATTTCAGCGATAAAGTCAGCTTTACTGTTAAAAGTAATTCCCTGAGAGTTCCAACGTTCTTTATCACTTGCAGTTACATGAATGTTTTGATTCTCAATATGCTAATTATATGTTTCACGCTCGTTTTGAGTGGTATGAATTTCATCATTGATTATATGTGCATTATAATTCTCATGCTCTCCATGAGTAATATGGATATATGAATCATCAATATGCTCATTAAATGGGTCAAGAGCAGAAGATTCTAACTTATTGTTCCAAAGCGTTCTCTCGCCATCGGTAATGTGCGCCGTGCTATCATTAATATGCTCTGATACTTCCTAAGTAAGAGACTCTATTTCTGGAGCATAAAAAACACGTTTTACACTTAATGTATTACCATGAAGAAATGTTGTATAAAGGTCGTAATTACCATCTGTACCTCTAATTCCAACAGGTTGCCCAGGATAAGAAGACTACCTGTGATTGAGTGTATTCACAGCGGAATCAATATTATCAAACAGTTCAATTCTTGACTTCATAACCTGCGGAGAGAGGTCGCTTTTTATATAGACAATCTCGGATGTGTCAGATGTAAAAACGATATCATGCTCGTCAATTGCACCATCACGAATCTTGTCGTTAATCTACGCATATGAGCCATATGCAAGCTTAGCGCTTTTATCAGCCATTACGGAGTTCCTCCATCTATAATAGTAATATCGTTGTAATCACTACCAATACAATAATAGCGAGTATCAGTATCATCCCATCGATATGTTTTATTTTGGTTTTTAACTATATATACACACGCTTCCTATCCAACAGATGGAAGTGATGCATAAGTTGACGCCGTCACTACAATACGGCTATTACTTAGCTGTATCCAATCATTTTCATAGTACCAGAGTGATTGATCCGACAGCAGTAAGTATACTTTATTGCTAAGCGGTGCAAGTGGAAGAGTATTGACTTTTTCAATACTAGACCCAAGAATAATTCGTCTATCACTTAAATCTCTATAGAAGTTCCCAGTGTCAGTACATACAATCAGCTGACCATCTTTAACTGCCACCTATGAAAGCTGTGATTGAGTTACCTCAAATAATGAGAGGTTTGCCATTAAACCCCCTTAATCTGACGGTATAGTATTCCAGATAATAGACCTTTCAACAACGGTCATTCTGTTAATCATATTACTATTAAGACCATCAGCATATGTTTTTGCATCAATAAGAGCCTGGTCTGCTTTCTCAGTAGCATCAGCAGCGGCAGTAGCGATTGCTTCACTCTTAGCCGCAATCAACTGGTCACTTGATATTTTAGCATTCCATGTGGCACGTTCAACATCTGTAACATGTGCAGTTGAATTATTTACGTGGTCGTTAATTACAGCATTGACTGTCTGAAACAAACCATCAATTTGAGCTTTTGTATATGCATCTGGGAGAGGCACATATAATCCGTCCTGCTCAAGCGTTAATGCATTATTTGCAGAAGCGGAAAGCTTGACACGCACAGAGATTTTATTATCGTTGCTTACAGATGTCTCTGTGGTTTGCGTTGCGATCCCAGTATATACATCAATCAAAGAACCAATTGGAATTTCAACTATATTACCATTGCCAAGCACAAGCTCAATATTACCAGTCTCGGAATTATACTATCCACCTGAGACAGAAGATATCTGTGCGAAATTAATTGACAATGACTCATCGCCAAACATAGGGACAGTTAGCGTCTGAGTTGCAACATCATACGAAACATCATGAGCAACATGAGAAAGAGTAGTCTCAATTCCGCCAGAACTTTTGACAACAGTTAAAGTGCCGTTGTTATATGTAACATCAGACACCCATCCGTCTGCACTTCCAGTAATAGCCGCTATCTTTGCATTTACATAGTCTGCAACAGCTTTTGTTGTAGGAACATTGTCATCGGTAGGCGATACATTTGGAATAGCAGTTGCGTATCCAAGAAATAGTTTCTGATATGCCTACCCAGTGAACCGATATGCTGAAAAGTCGCTCTATAGAATATAAAGAATACCTTGCCGAGCTTCACCATTAGCCGGGAGCTAAGAGACGAACTACATTGATTTGGTATATTCGTCTTCGCCTTTATACAATTGCAGCGTATCGGTAATAAAATATAAAGTATCGGCACTCTTTGTTTGGAGCGAATTATAGTTCGCTTTTGTGCCATAGTAAAAACTTACATTCGCCATTTATTACCTCAAAAACGCACCCACTGAATATTAGCAGTGGGAGCCTATGCTTGTACTATTGGTTGTACCTCGAAGATAGATGTTCCTTGCTGAACGACATATGGTTCATATTCACCTGACTCATTCTTAATACAAACAAACTGGCCAGCATATGTATCAGCAGAATTATTTAATTCGTTCAATGCGGTAAACACATCATCGAAGCATCTGAGGCGTGGGCGGATTACCTGCTGAGACAGGTCATCACGAATATAGATAAACTCTGATGTATCTCTCGTGATGACCAAATCTCTAGCATCTAATGTTCCAGAATCCACCGCCTTGTTAACTCGGTCATATTTACCGTACCCTAGCTTGGCAGATTCTTCGTTTGGCATTAAATCTCCACCACCTTCAGTTCGCCAGTCGTGTTAATATTGTAAATCTGATTAACAGTAACAGCATCGCCAATCTTAACGCCATTAGAAGTAAGCTGTAGCTGGTCACCCTCGATAACAACATTATCAGCTTTACCTGTGTTAAGAAGCTGAGCAAGCTGAGCGAGCTGTTCTTGAGCAAGGTCAAGTGCAATAATCCTCTGGTCGAGGGCGGTAAGTGCGGCATCAGGAATCATATCAGCCCAGGATGCAATCGGCGTAATTACAATCTAGGTTGGAAGAGTCTTCCTAACATACTGAGTTGTTGTGCCATCATCATTAAGAATGGCTTTAGTAAACGTGAGCTGTAATTCAATCTCACCAGCTTCTGCCGTTAAATTTGTATCAAACGGTAAACGATATTCTAGATAATCATCCTTGTAAATCTCTGGTTGTACAACAAGAATCTCGGTATGATACGCCTTGCTCACAGGAAGACGATATTCAAGTACGGCAGTAAATCCATCCATACTAATCTAATCGTACATAAGTGGCACAAGAAAATGCATATTATTCACGAGTTTACTTTTGCACATAACACGCTCGACATTAGTTTTGTCCAGCACATTATCATTATTAACAATAATCGTATACATTATGACTTCTCCTTAGAAGAGGTGATATAGACAAATTCGGAACTCGTGATTTTTCCTTTTGTAAAAAGTGTCCTCACCATTTCTTGTGTAATTTGTTTTTGGCTGTAAAGCCGAGCTAAGCTCTCAACAAACTGACTCATATTACACCTCCAGAAATAAGAGCGAGAGTATATGCGTCTATGATTTCCTCTGGCGTTTTCATATTAAGCGCACGAAGTTGGAGATATTCCTGTTCGGTAATTTCGCTAAGCTCAACAGTGTCAAAGACCTTATCGCTGAGCTTCATCTACCGTACCCTCCAACAACTTCTTCGATCAGAGGAGAGAAATGCATTTGCGTTTTCTGGCTCGCAGATATGTATGTCATCGTGCCGTTTGTCATATCTTACATACACAATCTAATCGATGACATCTATAACACGTCCGTCTTTCGTTATCTTATAAAACATTCAAACTCCTAAAAAGGGGCGACCGAAGCCGCCCCAAACATTAAATCGAGAACATAATTCTGACAGCATTTGAGTTGGAATAACCTTCCCAATAGCTTACAGATGCAGTATCAGAATCGTCGTTATAAGTTACAGTACCTATGAAGTCAGCATAGCTTGCGCTACAAGACCTCGTCCAATAATTATCGCCATATCCATCTGCATACCTACCAACAAGATTTGATGCAGTCGACATGAATTTAATCATACCATTATTGCACTCTCTTGAAAGTAGTAAATCATTACCAGCAGTGCTATCAACCTCTGCCGCACATGGAATAAATATATAAGCGTTTGAGTTTGTAATGGTTTCAGACTTTGAAACAACAGTCTGGCCTCTTGGGTTTGTAGTAGTCACATAACCATCCCAGGACGGAAGCAATACTTCTGCCATAATCGCTTGCCATTCAATCGGCATAGCAAAATACAATCTCTTTTGTAAATACTCATTGAGAGATGCGGAAGGCCAATTATATGCACCAAGCACCTTCTTATATGGAAGAAGCTCTACAGCGATGAAGGTGAATAAGGCTTTACTTCTTTCTGGTGTGTAGTAGTCTTTATATTTTGCGACTTTGAAATTCATCGTCTCATGAGTCCAAGCCGCAAGGTCTCTACACACAGCGTCGCCAAGGTCTGCATTCCAAAGTTTTGCCCAATATATGGTTCCATTAGCATAGCTATCATATGTTGTAGACGTAGAAGAAACATATTTCGCACAGCCAAATACAACGTCTGTATCTACGGTCGTAGCAGTTGTACTATTCGTAATCTCAGTATAAGCCACAGAAGAACCGCTTAAATTTCCGCTATACACATAAAGCTTCTTATCGCCCTTTCTGTGACGTAAGACAATAATATCTCTAGTGTTAACATTCACAGCGTTGACAGATGTGCCAAACCAGTTAATTCCAGTAGTACTAATCTGCAATCCGGTTTTGGTAAAGTCATCGAAGCACTGCATCAAAACAGATCCAGAATTACTCGAAGAGTTCAGATAGTATTCAAATGCGAATACAAAATCTCTGTCTTCCGCAAGAAGTTTTGCGTATGGTAAATGACTACCGATAGATGCAGTATCAATCTTTGTGTTTCTACCATTCATAGTAAACGGCTGAGAAAGTGTAACAAACTCATGGCTTTCAACATCAGAGAAGTTAATATCGTTACCAAGAGTTATTGCAATTTCGTCTCCGATAGCAATAAAGTCATCACTATCATCGTCATCGCCGTCATTTACATTTACAGCATACTTAGCCTCAAGCTTCTTCATTGCATAAATTTCGACAGGAGTAAGAGTGCTCAGTGACTTATACTTACCTGTTTCATCTGTAAATGAATTAGTACTACCGCTTGAAGTGTATGCAAATGTATCATACAAAGCGTTAATAGTCTTGTCGCCAATCGTTGTTTGCTCAGCATTCGTATATCCGCTGACATATCCAGACTGATCCCAACCAGTAAACAGATAATAACTGTTCGCCGCTTCGCCAGTGGTGTATGTCGGTATAATAGCTTGCTTTGACTCAGCAAGCGCAGTATAACCAGTTCCAGTTGTAGGAACAGACATGTTCTCAGAGTATGTACCGCTTATTCCTATATAAGGTACATAAGCACCGAACGGACAGTTAGTCGTTCTCTGAAGAACAGTACCATGACCATTTGTATAAGTCACAGTATAAGTTCTCGGAGATTCAGAGTAAACTGCGGTGTAAATCTGGTTACCAGTAACAGCGGAGATTTCACGATCCCAACCCTCATAAGTGTAAACAGTACTGATAGTAGGGTCGAGCGTAGGAGTCACTGGATTAACATCACGAGTAACTGGGTCTTCTGGGTAATTATTCACATCGACATACTGAATATCAAGTAGAGCACTTGTACCACTTGCATCCTCAGCATTATAAAATGCGACAGAAAACTGACGAATCATATTATCATAAGTGATTGTAAGGTTCGGCCATGCCTCAGTGTATTTCGCAAGGTTACGCTCACGAGTCGTGGTAATGTGAACAGTACCAGAGACTACAGCTCTAGATGTACTATTGTGATTCTCATCAAGACCACTTAAGTTATATAACCGCTCAAGTTCGGTATCGTCTGTGATGTTCCAATCAATACCAATCAATCTTGCAACCCTCAGATTATTACATGCCATAAACATAGCATACGAATCAATAGAAGGAGAGTTGTCGATTGAGATGGTTGCAATGTTACTATAACCATCAATCGTTAGGCTAGTAAGGTAGTTCAATCCCTTAGCTGTAAATGAAGTAATCGTTGCAGGAAGGTGAACGGTGTTAATCTTACCACCAGTCGGAAGAACGATACCAGTAATAGCAGAACCATCAGCAAGAAGCTCCGTCATGTTGACACATGTTTCAACGTTAACAGACATCGCAAGGTTCGGAAGATTCTGTAGATTCAGCTTTTCAAGCAATGGATTTGTTGAAACAGATACAGCGGTAAAGTTTGTATTGGAATACCCAGTCTCATCAGAACCAATCAAAAGGTCTCTAAGTTTGACACCACCAGCAAGGTTAACATAGCCTGGATAGAAAGCTGAAAGGTCACCAAGGCTCTAAAGCATAGAAGCGTTATAGCAATATGTTTCAGTATCGTTAACTCTCGTTCCAGGAGGTGCACTAATAGTATATTCCTGTCCACGTACAGCACGCTTTTGAACCTGAGTTCCACCATAGCTTACGACAATATATGTATCAGCATATGGAGTAATATGGAATGTGGTTGACGGCGCAACACCAGACCATACTTCAGGCGTATATGTTCTAAGCGTTAGCACATCTGAAGTTACAGCAACGCCAATATACTTAGAAGCAATATACTTCTCTTGGTATTTCTCAAACTGTCTGCGCTGATGTTTCTTTGAACCATGCATCATCTCAAGATATGCGGTTGTACTCGGCTTGCTGTCAGTTTCCTCAGTTATGCCACCTTCCTCGTAAGGACGGAAGTACTTTCTCTGCATATCATAAATCCAAAGTCTCTCAGGCTTAACGTTCTGATAGCTCTCAATCTTATTAAGGAATCTTGTGGCAGACCATGCACCATTGTTTTCGAGAGTGCGGTACATCGTTGCAAGATCGACACGGTAGAAGTTCTTTACAAGCTTCCAGATATAAGAATCAGCCGCATTATAAACATCCTTCTGACCAATAGTATCAGTATCTTCAAGGCCATAACGAAGAGTCAAACCACCCTCATTATCGTTACCTTCAGCTGTGTCATTGTCATAGTCAAACGTACAGCTAAGAAGCTCAGTTGTCGGGTCATAATGCCAGAATGTATTCTTGGCACGGTTATCAATCATCATGTGGCGCTCAGTAAACAAATATGTATAGCAAAGGTTATTTGCTTGGAAGCGCTGTTCAAACTCGGACTTGAAGTTAGATATATAACTATCTCTTGCTTCAGTAGCGGCAGTAATAGCTTCTGGAGTTTCTGCCTATTCAATTGCCGCATCAAGAGTCGCAAGCTGTCCAATAACATCAGCTTTGTATTGATTGACAACCCATGTGAGATTTGCTTGCCACACAGCCTGAGCGTTTGCAATCATCTCTGAATCATCTTCGTCTTTGATATATCTAAACTCAAACGATACAGCCTTTTGGTCGTTTAATCCCCATGTTTCTGTGGATAGGTCATCAGATAACCACCTGCACTGAGCATTGATATTATTGCTGATTTCCATGATGAACTCATTCGGATCATCAGTCATACCCATAGCGCCATTATTCTTCTTGGAGTTACCAAAGTCACCGCAACCATAGAAGTGCCAGTTGTTGTCCTGGAACTCTCTGTGAGTAGAAAGGTCTGGGTCACTTTCCTGAATAAAGACTACGCATGGATGGAACTCCATTGTATCTCTTACTTTTGGATTCTCAGCACGAGCTGGTCTGACATACGGATTGAATGTATTATAGTCATCGGCAATGACAGCATTGTTTGCGTTTTCAGAAGATGCAACATTTAGCTTTATATTAAAGTATGCTTCCTCGACGGAATTTGGCGTCATAGCATACTTAGCATGAAGTGTGTTGTCTCCATATCTAAATCCAGTACCAGCTTCTTCATTAAATGCTTTGCGGAAATCTATATCAATATTACGAGCAGAATCGCCGTAATAGTTAGATGACGTACCTTGTCCTTTATGAACACCACCAGTTGCAGTCCAGTTATCCTCAACAGCACGACCATTCTTGTAGATATGTTGGACGGTAGTGTTAGACACCTTGTTATACTTGTCGTTTGTAAAATACGGAGCGGAGAGTTTAATAATTCTAAGGTCTGGGCATCTCTCTGCAAGTAGGTCTGGATCAAGCTCACCGGCATCGTTCAGGATATTATTCCTGTTGTAGCGGTTTATCATTTCTTCTGCATTCTTAGCATCAGCAATGAAGTTCGTAAGAATCTCATCTTCCTCAAGATACACAGAGTAAGACTTCATCCTATAAACCCAGACATCACAATCATCAGAACCAATTGTAATCGGGACAGTAGGAATCTGTGTGAAGCTATCAGTTGTTTCATAGAGTTTAACTCTTGTCGGAATTGCATCAATCCAAAGAACCATCTCTCTATAATGAGTTGATGGCAAAATATTGAATTCAAACTCCATGAAATTGTCTTCACAATATGGAGCCTCGATAGAGTTCTGTTGAGAATGAAGGATTGCATTCTGTGCATTCATCTCAAGACCAATACCACCAGACATACATCTCAATACATGAGCATCATAGTCTCTGACATTGTTTGTGCGATAAACAAACTTAAAGTTTTTACCAGATGTCTTAGCCTCATCGCCAAACAGAGGAACATCAAAACTTGCAGTCGTTCCTGCTTTGACGCAGAAATATGTATCGCCATCTGAGTCAACCTGGTATCCACCATTAGCCCAGTCAAAATTCTCACTGACTGTCATATGATATGTTCCGTCTGTCCAAATACGATTAGTATTTGCATTTGACATACCAGATGGATTAAAGTCAAACATGAGATTGTCGGTAATCGGTACAACATCAATACCAATATCTTCGATGGTCGCACTAATACTAACGAACGTTTCACCGCAACGAATCTTTAACGTATGCTCTCCGACAGAACCCGTCTTATAACTCCAAAGCTGAGATGTCCTATCAACCTAAAGCGTAGAAATAACATCATCGTCAACAATTAGTTCTACTGTCGCTGGGTTATGAAGCGGATCATAAACAATATACTAAATCGCTGTGGTGTCATACTGCTTTGCGCTAATACTTCTAACGGCGGTTGCAACAATCGGGGTGGTATTGGCCTCATCTACGAAAATGATATCCTTATATATGTGATTACTTTCAACAGGAACATCATTAATCGTAGCAGTCATATACACATCAAGAAGATGAGCACCATGAGATTGTTTTGCAATCGTATATGTAAGCTGTTTTGCAGTCGTGTTTGTTGTTACGGTATCTATCTCTTCACCATCAAGCACAAAATGAACGACTTTTGAGATATTACCATTCGGAGTATATCTGAACGCTATATCAGTATCATATGTGGTCGCATCATTGAATGAACTTGTGATGTTAAAATTAATCAGTGTAACAGTCCATCTTCTAGTTGAGATGCTTCCTTCACTATCTGTAAATGAGAGAGTGACAAGGTTTGTTCCAACAGTAAGGTACGGTCTTATATTAAAGCTCTTATCGCCCTGGGAAAGATTTGTCTCCGTCGCCACAGTTGTGCTTCCAACTTTCCATACCGCAGTACCAGTAATAGAGTTGGTATCACCATCCGCCATTACAGATGTGAAATTATACTGAATCAAAATAGATTCAACATCACTCTTAGCCATAACAGTATCAGGAGTGATTCTTGTAATGGTAAGGGTAGAACCAGAAGACTATCCGCCAGAACCACCTTTAATGATTACTTTCGTTTTTGGAATAGCAGACTCATCAGTCGGATCTGCATTCTCATATAATGAAAGCTCATTTGTTTTATCATTATACGCAATATCATACACATTATGAGATGTAATGTTATTGCGAAGATTCTCAACTGCGTCATCAAGATCGTCAACACGAGACGTTGCATTACTTACATCTTCAGTGATGCTACGAATGCTACTCTGAATTCCTGTAACAGTAGGATTAGTAGAAATTAAAGAATTGATTTCACTTTCATCAACAGCGTCTTCCATAGCATCAGCAATCTTCTGATCAACAGTGGCCTTTGTATAATAATCACTTTGAAGCGTCTGCGGAAGACTATCAATGTTATTATGAATTGATGTGAGGTCACTATTAATAGCAGATAGAGCTGGTTGAACCGTATTGGTATTATATGCCTAAATCTTAGAATCTGTCTGTGTCCCAACAGCCGAAGCAAACTCTGTTTGCCACTCAACATTAGGCGTAAAATCAAGCACAACAGTACTTAATAAATTTTCATCATCATAAAACGATAATGATGAGTCTCCAGTATTATCATCTCGATTAAAAACAACTCTAAGTTTATTCAGAGTATCAATGTTATCTACAGAAGCGATAACAAAATCAGGGTCACTTCTAAGCTTGCTCTTATCATATAAAACGAGCGCACCACCTGTAAATTCTGCACCAAGATTAGATAAGCTCTTCGTTTCTGCGAACATTTCATCAATGTCGCTCTTACTATAAACATCCACAGAGGATGCCCACTCTTCAGCCGCCGCCGCTGCTTCAAGGGCAGTATTCGCCGCCGCCTGAGCATCTGCAACCTTGGTATTCATTGCAATCTCAAACGTGGTATACCAATCTGTATAGTTCTCAGGTTGGATAAATCCATTGCCCTCTAAAGACTTCTCAACAACAAGAGCGGAGTTCGGACGTGTTCTCCAAATATATGTTAAACCATTCTATGTCACACCAAAGATTTTGATTTCGAACTGAAGCTTACCAGCCGCTACAGTTGCACGCTCATCAACGAGCCATCCAAATCTTATATGATTCTCACTGGCCTCAACATTAACTGGGTTTGCAATGAAATCATCATTATTAGCATTGACAAAATGAATTTGAATAGTCATGTTAGTCAGGTCAATACCATCATAGAATCTTGGCATTACGAATGGTATATACTGACTGTTTGTTTCCTGACTTAAGTTCGGATGATCCTGAGACGTTATGACATTCTTTGTCTAAGTAACAGTGAAAGTGTTTTCATCTGTGTACTCAGGATACCATGTACTATTATATTGAGAGAGCCTGGTATAGGTCTCATTGGAATCAGCAGTCAAAGAACCACTGGATGTGTTCTGACTATCTGAACCCGCACCAAATGAAATAGGCACTTTTCACCTCCTTATTTATGTACCGTAACAACAATCGGAATATTAGCCCCAGGCTTCTTACCATAGGCTTTAAGCGTAATCTTGCCAGCCGCCTGAGTTGCATTCATGACCATAGCCTTAGCCCATACTTTAGCTTGGTCAAGAGTCGCACTCGTGGCAAGACTTACATCTACATTGTTTGTCGCTGTGATATCTGCATTACTAATTTCATATGTAAAAGGAGCGGCACCACCTTGCCATGTCCCTGGTTGCAATGTCACATTGGTTGAGGTTCCATCCACCATCGCAGTAATCTTTGTAATAGAATACCCATTAGTATTAGGGCTTTCCTGTGAATTTGTATCGTCAAATCCAACAGTACGAGCTGCTACATCCTCAATCATCGTCTAGACATCGTTGATATAATATCGCTCCATTGCAATAATCGCATCACGCATCCAGTTATATTTGTCTGCGTTGAATAGACAGTTCGCCAATTCCTCGTTATTATCAAGAATTGATTTTGCTGTCACATTATTGTTTGACATGATTGCCGTATTGTATTGGTTCGCTGCTTGAAGAAGCGTCGGACTCTACGTTACGTCATTCATTAACGGATGACCTGCTTCATCATCAGTAGCCTCTGGGAAGAGGGTGTGAGCTAGGTCTTCATACATTTTTGCCATTTATAAATTAACTCCCTTGATTCTTGACATACTCAAAGTCTTCGAGGAATTTATACATACTCATAGTCATCGTACCATCAAGTGTTGACCATGATATATTCGAAATCATATATTGCTCAGTTACGCCAGTTAGTTTTGATGTGAAAGACACCTTTTGATTTACCTCAAGCCAGGGGACAATCAACATAGTAAGAGTAATAGTATCTTTCATAGCGCATGTCTTATATGTTTCATATTCAGCCTGATTATAACAAAGGTCATCTGAGAACAATGTCTCTTTGATGATTCGTTTTACATTCTTCTTTATATTAGCCGTTGAGAATGGACAATCAGGGTTTGTCTCTTCGTAATATCCATACGCTTGGGTCTGCCCATTAAGATACACACCTTGAACATTCAAATTCGCTTTAATGTTTTGACGATAAGTAAAGACACAAATTTTACCAGTAGAAGATGTCGGGAGAACCCTAGCTCCCAAAGCATCACCAGCACTATCAACAATTGGCAGAGCACTTATAGTTGTGCCGTCTGTTCCTTTAATGATAAGTTTTGGAGAGGCCGAGGTATTCGTGTTAAACACCCTAAAAGCTATCTTGTCGCCCTGACAGAAATATGATAGTGGAGAAGTATTCCCTGTGGTAACACCATTTTTCTTAATTAACGGGATGGTAATAGTATATGTATTTGACGATGCATTATATGTAGAAGTATTTGCATAGCGGTCTTCATTTGTCAGGGTGAATGTCTTTCCCCATACTTCAGTACAATTATATATACCTGCAAAACTGCTACTTGTACTTTCTGTTACATATATATCATCGATGATTTCATCATTAATAGCAACGGATTCGTTTTTACCCGTTGGGATTTTACGCCATATAAAACGACCATCAACATCGAAGAAATATTCCCAGCTTGGGTATAAATCTCTAAGCGCATTCCATACCGTGGTATAAACAACCTCGCCACTAAACTCCAAGTCATAAGGCACAATATCTCTTCCGGCAGGATAATATCCAACCTCGTAGTCAGTAATACCTGCAAGATTTAGTAGCGCAATTACAGAGTCACGAATCTTGTTATATGATTTAACAATACGATTACCGTTAGAGTCTTTTAACACATTGCCACTTGAATCCGTCTCGTATTGAGCAACCGCTGGGATTTTAAACCCGGCGGCACTTTCACCTGTAATATCATCGTACTTTGTCTGATGAATCAATCCATTTTTTGTACCATCATAGTCACACATCTTATCAGCACATGTCAGCGAAAGATTACATTCAGTTGCACCAAAAGTATAATTCGCAGAAACATATGTGAAGGTTCCAATTCTCCACCAAATTATTTCTTTGGCTCGGTACGAAAAAATTCCGTAATAGACTCGAATATATTTATCAATCCAAATCTTGTTATCTTTGCCAACAAGATATTCGGATAGGATCGTACTCTTATTAATCTTACGTGCATGGTCACTCACAACAAGATTGCATGTATAGTTTCTACGTTGAATAGAGTTTGAATCAGAACTAAAACTATCGCTTACCAAATTACCAGTTAAAGAATCAATAATTGTCATATTCTCAGTCAGAAGCTCGACCTTAACATAGACATCTTTTACGTTTTGTTTGATTGCGCTTATTTCATCTTGACTTGGAATGTACGGCATGGTTAACCTCCGCTTCGACCTATATCAGTATTTATAAACCCATAATCATATAAGTCACCACAGTCGTTTGGATCGCCAACCTCTACCCACTCCCATGACTGACCGATATTCTGATAGTGTTGTCCATTATTTCTAGAGATATCACCAGTAATAGCAGCCATATAAATATCGCCATCATAAGTTTTGAGAATCTTCGGGTAACCATCTGTTAAAAATTCATCAATCGTGTTCCGAAGAGTAGCACCGTGCTCTGGTATTGGTAGCATCTCGTCATCATGCGGCATAAACGTCACACTAAAGTTTCCACCATAATATTTTGTTGAACCATTATTAACAACATATGGGTACTTTGAACCTGGTGATATTACAGTGGCGGACGGACGATGTAGAGATAACTGATGAGATATATTAAACATACAAGGATAATGCGGCTGTTCACCACCATCCTGATACTGTCCAACAAGATAATAGCAATAGAAGAATGAAGATGTGTCAGCGAGCACTGGGTCAGTTTCTTTGCCGCCAATAATGGCAGTATATGCGTATTCAATATCTTTCTTATTTGGTTCCAGATAATCATCGTACTCTATATTCAACGCTTGAAGACTGTTCTGTATCTCTGTGCTAATGTCACGAATGTAAATTGTCTTCCAGTCGAAAGTTCCTTTAATACGTTTCTTTAACATAATCTTTGTTGCATCACGGAATATGGCGTTACCTGCGTTCATATCTCCGTTGGTGAACATAGCATGTAATACAATATGGTAATCCCAGTTATTCGGGAGTACCCAATCAAAATCGTGTAGTATGTGTGCCGATGCGTAGATGTCATCTATTGTTGTGCTTTGATACTTGAGCGTTTCGTATGTTGCGGTTTCATTTAAACCGCTATACATCTAGTACTTCGGAGCACCACTACACAGCAATGTTCCTAAAAACATTATCCAATGTTCTCCTTTTCGGATGTAGCATAAGATTCAACAGGATCGACTGCCACATTGGTTAACCTGAATCCAGTCTTCGAAACTAAATGGAAGCGATTGTCCTCTCTGATGATTACAACACCTACACGTTCATCTTCGCCAACACGATTAAATACGTCGCTTACATATATATCTCTAAGCTTGCCGTCAACAATCAATTCAAAACAGGCTTGCTCTCCAGTCGGACTATCAGCCCAGTCACTCTTAAATTTCCCAACACGATAATAAAGATAGGTATTATAATTGCTGTTAACGTTCACAAATGTAACTAATGGTTTGTTCGGCTCTGGATTAATAAAAATCAATGACATTGAGAAATCACCGCCGAGCGAGAAACCATCGTCAATTTCCATATAATAACCTTCTGGGAGAATAAGAGCGTGATTACCATTCACTCTAGTATTATCAGATGGGTTTGTGTAATCGCTTAAATATAAAAGCCCATGCGAACCAAGTTGTGACTCAGGTATTTCTTTACCGTCAGGGTTATAAACTTTACACACCGAAGAAACGATATTGGAATGTACATATATCTTACCTTCAGTCGGAACATTATCCGCCTGTAGTACGGCAAAGATTGACTTCGTTGAATAGTTCGAAGTGATACCAACATAACCAGTATCAACACTAATACCGTTCTGAGTCTTACCCTGGGCACGAATTAAGTAATCGTTTGAATCACTAAATCCAGAAAAAGGATAGGAGAGTGTGGCACTTACAGTATTTCCGCTCGATGTATGTGGTACATTGTACATCGTTCCAGATGTAGACATCGGAATTCTATCAGATGAATAAAGCGTTATAGACCAAGAGTCAAGTCGCTCACCATCACTTTGCGAATACTCTACTGTAAATGAAAACGAGAATGCTTTAAGAAATCTTTTGCCGTTCGTAACAGGGGTCTCTGTATCGTTCCATACAAAATTAAACTCTGGTGTCGCTCGGCAGTAAAACATCTTGCCAGCATTATAATTATCGTTGTTGTTACCGTTTGAATCAGTAATCTTGATAAAAGCATAATATGTCTGACCGTTCTGGAGTCCTGAGTTCGCCGGTACAGACACCTGCTTTAAGTTAGTTTCAATCTTACCACTTTGATAGACGATATTAGATGATGTGGTTGAACCATCTCTAATTGTCAGTTCAACATATCGTTGTGTTGCGCTCCAGTTATATTCAAAGGTGCTTCCTATAGCCTAGTCAAATGGTGTTATAGAATAAATTTCAGCTTGCATTTTAGCTTACCTTTGTAACAACAAATAAAGCCGAGTCGTTATTACATGGAGAACATACCATAACCATATCGCCAACCGACAGCGAGATATTAGATCTCGCCGTATGTTGACCTCCATTGTATTCTACGGTATATTTGTTTGCGCCGATTTTCTCAACTACAAATGCGGTATATGTTCTATCATACTCACCCTCGGATGCGAGAGCTTTATGTACGGTATCGGTAATAATCTCAGCTATTTGTTGAATAATATCGTTATAGCTTTGCGTCATTATCAGCCTCGACATGTACGTCTTCGAATTCAGGGTCTGGCAAAGTCTTAGCCTCATCCTCAGTCTTTCTCGTTTCTTCAGCCTCACGCTGTCTACGCTCTTCCTCTTCAATTTCCTGACGGATAGTGTTAGAATACATTTCTTCAACTTCTCTAAGGATATCCTTTAAAACATAGAAGATAGCGCCAAGCTCAAGCCCGCTAGTTCTCATAACGTACATAATGCCGTTTCTAAAAGATTCATAATTCTTGTTCATTCCTTTTTCTCCTTATTCAACAATGATATTGTTAATCACATTAATGTTATACATACCAACCCATGCACCAGCATTCTTGATGATAAACATCTTGCCGTCATACTCATAGTCATCCCATTCATCCTCATGCCATACATGTTTATCGCCATTCATAAGTACTATTTCAATGGTGGTATACAGTTTCATCTTTGAATCAATCCTCCTTTTTATCCTTGTGTTGTATTTGTAAATTTCGGCACATATTCATAGGTAGTAGTCGTACCATATGTATACGTATTAGTAGTCGCAGTGCCAGTAGTAGTCATATATGGTAGAGAGCAGCAGCAGATGCCACTTGCGTTTGGGTTGTTCTTTGGGTTATTTGAACAGTGTTCACAGACACTGTAATTATATGAAATATCCATTTTATCCTTTCACACCGGCTTCGACTTTCAGCCCAAACAGATCATGAGTGTAATATCCTCGGTACGTTTCTTCGTCTTCACTGTAGTCTTTATCGGGATTGTAGAAACTATTTGAAATGACACGTTCTCCTGTACTCCACTGTCTTTCGTATGGAATCGTGTTGTAGTTGATACGTGGCATTACGCCCACCTCCTTTTAAACGCACTCCTATATCGGCTGTGTATCTCTAACAAATACTCGGTTTGAAAGCAGCCAAATACTCGGATAATAATAGGGCAGGAGATTAGTTCTCGTGCCCTTGTTGGAGTTCTCTATATCTTCTCAGATTGCTAATTATAATCAACATAAGTCCGCATAAATGTTAATTACAAACAAACTCAGATTTGTTAGTATGAAAACACCGCCCATCTAATTAAAGACGGGCGGCAATTATTAACGTCTAAAGATTTTCTAGAACACTTGGTTCATAGCAGGTTGGAACTGAGCCGCAAGAGACTCTGCAAAGTCTTGTCCGTTAGTAACGGACGGAAGAGTAATATCACCAAACGACATTTGTATGACAGCTCCTGTTCCAGCGCCACCAAGCGCTAATGCTTGACGCAGATTACCTAATATCGTAGACTGTTGCTTCGGATTGATTACACCTTCACCAAGATGTAGAATAGCTGGGAACTCGTCTGGGTCAAGTTTCTTGAGACCAAGAGCCTGGATAGCTTTAAAACGCTCTGAAGACGGAAGGCTTCCAATCTATCCTTTTTCCAAACCATCAGCATAATGACCAACATCATTATAACTTGCATCGCCACGATAATCATCGGGGTTTCGAGATTCTCCCTCCCAAATGCCACCATATTCAGCACCATCATCATCGTCATAATCATCACGCCATTTAGCAACAGTATCACCAATAAAGTCAATAGCTTATATTGTTCGTAAAGTTGCTTATACGTTTCATCGTACCAGACTTTGAAATCATCCCAGCGTCCAATAAGTTCGTTGACCTGGTCTCTATTCTCCTGAGCGATAGCGAGATTCTCATTGAAGATATCCATCTGATCGTTGCGTTGACGACTTGCATCTGTTAATGCCGCACCAAGATTAGAGTAATCTCCAAGTGAGAGAGTATTCTCAAGACGTTCTTGTCCAGTGATTAACCCATCGTTGACGAAGTTCATAAGTGTTGAGACCTTAGCAGAAAGTTCTTCAGAGTTAATCTTATCTGCTTGGAAGTCTTCAACTAAACGAGTAAGCGATTCGGTGATTATGTTGTTGATATCAATCTGACGCTGAGTATCACGTTGCTGTTCTGAATTGGTTCCGTAGCTCTGACGCATTCCTTGGTATATAGCTTCATCAGCAAATACACCATTAGCGTCCTGTCCCGCAAGAACAAGCTCCTTCCAGTTAGTAGCGCCGAACAAATCAGTAAATACCTGTGTGGCAATTTCCTCATTCCTTGCACGCTCTGTATCTGGGATGATAGTCTCCCAGCGATTCTTCTTCATATCCTCAAGAGCTTCAACCTGGTCATCAGTAGACTCACGAGCTTTTTCAAGCTGGTCATTTAGGTCGTCAATCTTATCTTGCAGGTCGCCGGTAAGTTTATTATAAAGAGCATCATCGTAACCTTGCTGAGCATTTCTTACGGCAGATTCATCAACCTCATACTGTACACGACCATCACGAATAACCTGAACGGTCTTTTGTTCACGAGCTTTTTCAAGTTCAAATAAAGCATTCTCGATGGCAAGCTCACGGTCTCTCTGGTCATTCTATTTGCCAAGTAGGTCGAGCTGATCCTGAAGAGGTTTGATTTGGTCTTCGATTGACTTCTCAAGTTCGTTATATTCTTCCTCAAGATTATCTTGCTGTTCGGTGATAAGGTCGATAACTGTATTGATAGTTGTCTCATATTCGGACTGGATAGACTGAAGGTCGGAGAGTGTACCATCAAGATAGGTGGTCATCTCTGAAAGCTTATCAATAGGAATAGTAAGAAGCTGTTTGTTCAGCTCAATCATTTCCTCAACAAGCTATTCAACAGAATCTCTTGCACTTTGAATCTCATCATCAACTTCAGAGAACTTCGTGCTTCCTAAGTCATAATTCTCAAGAAGCTCTTCGTAGTCTTCGAGTTGCTTCATAAGACCAAGTTCATCATCGGCAATCTGGTCGTAAGCGGTAGTCCAAGAGGTTTGAATCTGTTCTGCATTCTGAGCAATACCCTTGGCATCATTTACAGATAACCAGTTCTTTAGTGTCTGACCAAGATTCTTGATAAGACCTAAGAAGCGAGAAATGTTTTCGACAGGCATACGAAGAATGGTATCGTTCCACTCAGCTTGCTGTTTGACAGCGTCTCGAATAGCAGATTCGCAATCTCTGATTTGAGACTGAACATCATACCAAGCACCTTCACCCTCATCAAGTTCATCAGCTTGGTCACGAAGAATATCAATCTGCTCACGATATGAAGCAATTAAATCGTCATTAAGGTCAATAAGATGTTGATAATCACTTTCAGTAACAACCTCGCCAAGAATCTCTTTCATATCAAGCTCGTGTTGAGCTTCATCAATCAGCGATTGAACTTCTTCTTGCTTGGCTTTTACAATGTTAAGCTGAATTTGGAAGCGGTTTTGTTCATCCTCAACAAGCTGTAGCATCTTTTTGTGGATGTTATCATCAGCTTCTTCTTCCTTCTGCTTAGCCTTAAGCATACGATCAACAGACTCGTATTTATCTTTGGCCTTCTGGTCATTAGAATCATAGGTAGATAACTGCTCCCATTTTTCTGGGTTAACATTACCCTCTTCAATATCCTTAATCCATTGTAGAGCTTCATCTTTATCGAAAGCTTTAAGGATTTCTTCTTTATATCCTTCAGCTTCAGCGGCGTATTGTGCTTTCTGCTGTTTATAGAATTCAATTTGCTGTTTATCAGACTCGATTAAATCTTCAATAATGGATAACTTACCACGTCCATTTTCATCGAGAGTCTTAGATGCATAATCAGAAGTCTCAGCAAGCTCATCCATAATCTTGGAATACTGAGCCATGAGTTGAATCTCACGGTTAATAGCACCTTCGCCCTCTCCGCTAACACCAAAGAAATCTTTAACAGCCGCCTCATCGGATAGGTCTATTATCTTCGCATATTCGCCTTCAATACTATCAACATTGCTCGTAATATCATCTGCGGCACCGCTAAGGTCAATGGTATTTATAAGATTCTGGAACTCTTCACCTTCAACATCAACACCCATAGCGGTAAGCTGGCCCTTGACATCTTCCAGCTTTTCCATCGCTTTATTATAATCTACAATGTTGGCCTTACGGTCTTGAAGGATTACATACTCGCTGTTGACTGCCTCACGAAGTCTATCATTATCACGCTGAAGGAGTTCAGCTTTACGAGCCGCCCAGTCCCATTCTTTGTCGGTTTTCGATGGCTCTTTATTGCCACCTCCTCCGCCACCTCCGCCACCACCAGAACTACCAGTCTAAATAGGCTCAATCTTTAAATCTTCAAGCATCTTAGCATTCATTTCTGCAATACTTTCAGCTTGTTTAGCCTGATTGTAAGCGGCCATTTGAGCATTCCATTCTTCAGAACCCCATACGACACCGCCATCCTTTCCACGAGGATTTTTACCAGCATTTGCCGCAGCAGCTTTAGCTTTAACAGCAGCTTTTGATGCGGCGCTTGAAGCCGCATTCATTAATGAAATAGCAGTGGCAATTTGTGCCGCAGACATACCAGCGGCTTGACCTAACGCTTGAAGCGATGCTTGAGCCGCAGTCGTATCAATATCTGCACCACTAAGCATTGCCTCTTGGAACATCAAATTTGCAAGTGCGGCGGTTGCAGGATCAGCAGCATCTTTTTGTGCAATAAATGCAGCGGCATTCTCAAGACCAACTTCAATATTATCAGATGTAGCATCACGAAGATTTACTTCATTTTGTTCAAGCTGAGAATCATTCCATGCCGCAAGTTCTGCTGATGCAGCTTGTTTTGCTAAAGCCGCAGCAACAACTTCGTGTGCATTTGAAACACCATTCTCGCTAAGCATACCTTCAACAAACACAGCATTATCAGCTGTGAGCTTTTTCATCTATTCGCTATTATTAAAATATGCTGTAGCAAGCTTGTTGGCTTTGTCGATAACTTCATCCATATCCTTAGTAGAGGATACAGTCTTCATGAAATCATCATACGCTTTTTTAGCTTCTCCAGTAGAATCATCTATTTTGCCAAATGCATCTTCAAAATCTTTAGCGCCAAGTGTGGTATAAGGAACTGTGCCTTTATCCTGAATCTTACCAATTACTTCGGCTAACTTATTTAAGTGCTATGCAGTATCAGATAAGTCAAGACCACTTAAACTCTTTTCTGTTTGATTACCAGCTTTTTCAGCCTCACGAGGAATTAGTTTTAATGTTGCAATAATAGCATCTGTATCATTATCAAAATTACGACGAATTCGATTATAAATAGATTTAAATTTATTTGGTAATCCATTTACATCTTTGACAGCAGCAAGAATAGTTTCATCAATGTCTTCTAAGATGTCATCGTTTATAGAGCTTATTTGCCTTTTAAGCTCCTCAAGATTATCAGTGCTTAAGGCTCCTGCCTGTGCCGCATATTCACTGCCAGTTTGAGCGCCCATTCCATATTGACCAAGGAGGGATGTGTAAGCGCCATATGCAGTATTCGCACTTGGGTTATGAACACTTTCATCCCAATTACTGAGTTCTTCCTGGGTAACTGTATGACCAACAGCGGCAGAAATCGCATCAATCTTTTCTTTGATGTCCTTTTTTAATTTACCATCATCCGCTTTTATCTGTACTTTAAATTCCCATTTCTCAGCCTCTGCATACAATACAGGATAAAGATCTTTAAATAATCCAAGTATGCGATCTTTATTTTCTCCACTAACGCCTTGAATTACTTTATTGAAACTATCAATTGCTTCATTCTCTTGTTCTGTACTTTTAGCTTTGTTGAACTTTGTTTGTGCTTCTTGTGCTTTACGGCTCGCTTCACGATATGCAGAATCCCCTGGCAACAACTGATATTGAAGCATCTGGTTATATAACTCAATTGATCCATCACGATTTGCTCTTGCCTTAGACAATGCTTCATTAAGAACACGTTCTGTTTTATCATAAGCTTCCCGAGAAATACCATTACCAATACGGTTATGATACTTATCGAGAACTTCTAATGCCCGTTCCGTATCTTCAATAATATCATTTACATTGCCGGTAACATTCTAATCAAATTCACCAAACTGATAATTATGTTTAGAGGTCTTAAATACATTCCGAACTTCTTCAATACCGATGCCACGGAATACACCTTCTAAGTCTGCGGTATAATTTTCAATAGATGCTTGAATTTCTTCCTGCGCTGTATTGTATGTTTTACGACCGTTCGCTTTATCATATAATCCAGTAAAGAAACGATTAACTTTACCTTGTGCCGAATTGCGTTGATTAGCATAAGCATCAAGAAGTTCATAATATTTCTTCTCGCTGAGTTTATCAAGCGCATCAGTTTGACCATTGATTGCATCAGTGACGATACCAAGGGCGGTAGCCTCGTCCCCACACATATCAATGATTTGTTTTTGTATTTCTCTTAAATCTTTTCTAGCTTTTGTAACTTGCTCGATGGAAGAGTTCTCATCATTGATTACACCATAAAGGTCATTAATTTTGCCTTTATACTCATCAAGCGATTCATTGTATTCTTTAAGCTCTGTGCCTGAAGATGAACGCAGACTAGCCATCGTGTTATTAAATGTAGCTACTGCAACGCCAAATTCTACCATCTTGGATATAGCGGCGCTAATAAGCATAGAAATTCCAGCATTTAACAGAACGTCACCAAACTTGCTAAAAGCAACAGAGGCTTTATTTGCAAATCCAGATAACAAAGATGTGCCTTCTTTTGCGGATTCGCCAAGTTGTTGAAGCGCCTGTGACTGTTGGACAAAAGCCATATTATTTTTAACCATATGATCCATAAGATCAATCTGTTTCTGGTCAAATGTGCTAAGAGCTTTGGTTGCCATATCCGAATCAAGCATATTATTTTCAAACATAGATTGATATACTTCAAATTGCCCTTGGCTTACAGATACACCAGCATATGGATTTACATATGGTTGTTTACTATTTTTATATGCATCTCGAAGTCCACCGACTATGCCACCACCCTTAGCTGTCGTTGCCGCCCCAAGCAATCCCATTACTGGAGTTAAAGCGCCTGTCTTCTGGATAATTGTATCGAGAATGTTAACTAATTTAGTTCCGCCGTCAATAACATCCTTAATTAACTCTGGCTGAAAGATATCAGCAGTAAGATGTTGTGTGGCGTTTTTGAATTTTGTGATACGAGCTTCAATGGTATTTAGCTTTGCCTCGTTGTTAGCGATGGCAGTTCCTTCATCTTCAGCAATAGTCTGAAGAACTTTCTCTGCTTGACTAAAGTTATCAAGCAATGCGGCTACCTGGTTCGCACGAACCTTACCCGCAAGAGTTTCAAGAAGTGATGCCCTCTATATATCATCAAGGTCATCCCAAACAGCCGCAATACCCTTCATGATTTCATACGTCTATTTAAACGTCTTATCATCCTTCATGATATCAAAGCCTTTAGTAAGACCCTTGACTTGTGCTCTAAGCTTAGAAGTAGATGAAGCCATATCATCTGTATCTTCGCCCATTTCTTGAAGCTCAGTTTTAGCACCACGAATTCTCAGAGAAAGAACCTGAAGTGCGCTACCACTCTTTTCAGCATTCTGCGTAACTTCAGCCATTGCAGTAGCTAAAGCGACGTTTTGTTCAAAGGTGTTGTTTGCAACAGACATTGCAGATGCCGAACGCTTTAACGCATTTCCGATATCGGCAGCAGTAACGGCATAGTTGTTAGAGACTGCAATAAGGGCATCTGTTACATCGATAGCTTGATTTGCTTGGAAGCCGTATGCCTTCATGATTGCAACAAGGTCTTCAGTGGCCTCGGAATCACTTGACATACCATCGGCAATATTCTTATATATAGAAGAAACCTTTGCAAGCTCACCGGCTTCTTTTACGTTGTAGCCAAGATGTTCCCACTGTGCGGCAGAATTAATAACCTGAGCAGCAGTAGATCCAACTTGATCAGCAACGTCAAACGATTTCTTTCTGAATTCCTCAAGAGCAGCAGAAGAGTCATGAGATATTCTTGAAAGTTCAACAAACGCAGAGTCAAGATCCTTGACATTATTAATAGCCGTTCTTATACCTTGAATCGCCGTTCTCACAGAAGCAAACGTCATTGCGTATTGGGCAAGATTTATAGCCCTACGCTTTAAACCCTCGCCAAATGATTCGAAGAAAGATGTGGCTTGTCGAGTTCCTTTAGACACAGCGTCTAATGTTCCAGTATGACGATTTAATGTTAAATCAAGTAATTCAACACTACCGTCAAGGTTCTGTACCTCTGCTCGATACTTTTGGATATCACCAATGTTTTGCTTGTCTATTAAGTTAAAATTCTTTGCTCCAACACGTTGAGCATATCTACCTAAACCAGCAACTACATCATCTCTTGTAGAATACTTTTCAGAATCATCTCCAAGTAAAGACGAACCATATCGCTTAGCCCTCTAGTCGCTCCATTTCTGTGAAAGCTTGCTTGAAACCTCTTTTTCTTTCTCATTGACACGATTAAGTGCATTTGTAAGGTCTTCTGATTTATCATTAATCTGCGATAAACTGTCATATAACTCTTCATATTTCTGTTTAGCAGTTTCAAGCGCTGATATTTCAAGAGTACTTAGGCCAACATTTTCTCTCTTATTACTGAGATCCAAAAATCTATATTGTGCATCAAGTATTTCTTTAACTTGATCAGCATATGGATTCTTTTTGTTTTGTTCGGCGCTTGCCATTTCGCCCTGAACTCTTGCAAGCTCTGCTGCGGCGAGTTGTTTTGCACTTTCCTCTATTTCTTTCTTCAGCTTATATTGATCTGCGAGGAGTACATTCTGTGAATCATAAGCTTTGATAAGTTCTTCTTCAGTTTTCCTGCGACGTTCTATTGAATTGAGTTCTGCTTTTTCGCTATTAGAAAGAAGTCCAGCATTATTAAAGGTTTTTAGCCTTTGATATTTATACTCGTTCTTATCATTATTGAAATACTCATACGCACGGACAGCTTTATCTTTTTCAGATTTGCCACTTAACGAATCTGATTTGCTTCGTGACTCTCTTGCAAGTTTAACTCTATCAGGTGCTACTTCTGATTCAATCCTGTCAAAATCGGCAATTAATTCTTTATAAGCTTTTGCAACTTCTGCCGATACGGACTCTGTAGTATTAAAATACTTAAATAACCTATTTACATACTTCGTAAACTGTGACTCTAAACCAATAAGCGCCTCTTCTGGTTTTTCCTTAAGTAATTTATTAGCACTGAGTTGAGTATTAACAAGATATTTCTCAGCATTTTTGCTAAGCCATGATATAGTATTTAGAGCGTCTTCTTCTTGCTCATTAATGACTCCCTGTTTCTTTGATGCAACTTTTGTCGGGGCAATCTCATCTCTAGCTTTAACTATTCTTTCTTGAACTCGTTTAAGCTCTTTACGCATATCATCGGAGACATTTTCTACATTCGCAAAATATGAATGAACAATTGCAAAATGTTGTCCCCACTCATCATTCGCAATAGACAAAGAAGAAGAAGCATCTTGCTACAACAACCCTTCTTTCTTAAATGCATTGTTCGTGTAATGGCGCTCTGCGTTACGAGAAAGATAACGCATCGATTCTGCAACACGTTTATCATTATCGGCCTATGAGTACTTTGCGTGGTATGCACCAGGATTCTTAAATGCATTGTTAGCCATAATATCGAGACGAGCTACCATATCAACACTATTATCGCTAAGTATTCCTGCAATATCACCAACAGCTTTACCTTGGTTGACGATGATTTGCATATCTTTTGCACAATCTTCTTTAGCTTTTATTAGATTGTCATACGCTTCTCGTACCTTTTCCCGATATTCTGGGAATTTTCTTAAGAGTTCTCCGATTTCCTAATCATCATCTTCATCGTCAAAATCAGCATAATCAACCTCGTTTAAAAACTCATTAATCTTACGATTATTACGAATATATGACTTTAATTGTTTAAGGTTAAAATTGCCGGTCGTAACATCCTGGCTACCGCTATAGTACCGCCATAAGTTTTTTGTGGCATTACCAAATCGCCCTAATAAATCTTCTATTTCTTTAGGAATACTATCGCCACCATCTATGCCAGCTCCAGTAATATTGTTAACTGGTATTGGTTGCCCAGCAGCGGTATGTTGTTCGGATATCTTCTTTTCTAAATCAAGCACACGCTTTTGAGACTCTGCAATCCTCGCAGTCTCATCCGCAGCTTTCTTTTGCGCATCTACCTGTTCTCTTGTTTTATCAACAAGTTCAGCCTCAACTTTTACTTCTTCCTCTTTTTTTTTAACAGTATCAGATACTTCATGCATCTAAGTTAAAAATACATCAGCACTTTCTTTCGCACTTTTTGATACTGTATTTTTGGAGAATATATCAGCTTCGGCCGCTAACGCCTCTTTAGCTTCAAGTCTTGATCTTGCTTCTGCAAACGCTGACTCAGCAACCTCCCTCTACACCTGTAATTGTTCTTGCGACTTTTTGACAATTTCAGATTGAGCTTGTGCTTCTGCATTTTTTTGCTCAGCCGACACATCGGCAGTTGGTTGAACCAATGTTGACTACTTTTTACGTATGCTAGAAAGCGCATCGCGAATATCTTTTTGCGTAGCTTTAATATTTAAATCTTCTGTGAACTTTTTACCAACACTACGTAATAGCGCAGTTGCTTCTTGATATTCTCGGACAAGCAAATAGAAATCTTTTAACTCTGATTCAGTATTAAATGTTTTATTCTACTTGCGTATTTCATCTTCAAGATTCCTAAGTTGATTATATGCATATTCCTGATTAACAGAATCTCTACCTGAACTATTAACGATGAAACCAATACGATCTTTTGCGCGTTGACTTATATCTTCGTCATACCAACCTTTTACAGTCGTTTTTATTGATTTGTTTTTTTGCTGCGCCTTGCAAACATTCTCAATCGCATTTTCCTGCTCTTTCAACGCCGCAGTTTCAGCTTTAATAGCATCTTGCCTTGCCTTTGCATCCGCCTCCGCTTTTTTTGCTTCAATCTCTTGTATCTCAGCTCGCAGTCTGGCTTCTTCTGCGGCACGAGCCTCAGCTTCTCTTAAATCTTCATATGCTCCTTCCGCATATCTATAAGTACGTACTAAGTCTGTAAAATTGGCTGAATAAAGTTGATCTGCACTAGTATCTACTATTGGGCTACCTTTTAATTTTTTGTAATTAATTACATCAGATATTCTGTCAATAATATCTATATATTCTTCAGAAAAATCATTAACAAGCCCTTCTATAGCACTAATCCTTGATGCCAAAGCAACCTTGATTGAATTAATATAATTATATTCTTCTGATGAAGAAGATGGCTCAAGTTCTGATATCTTGTCTAGATACTTTGAATAACCTTCACGTATCTGCCCCATCTCTTCATCAATGTGCCGTTGGATATCAAGTCGCTAATGCTTGCGAGCTTTTTTTGCACCTTCCAAATTAGCGAAATCATATGCACCTCTGCTATTATAAAAATCTTCTTCTGTCTGCTTTATGACATCACTAAGATTGTCAAAGTATTCTTCAACTTCATTCTGAAGTGCTCGCTTATCAAAATCAATAGACGGATTCATAACAAGATGAAATTTAATTTGTTTACCATCCATCTATTTTGCAGCGTCTGATGCAACCTTATTTGCATTAGCTTCTATTAGTTTATAAAGCGCCTAATTATCTGGGGCTTCTCCATGAATTGAATACTCTTTTGCCATTTTTTATCCCTTATTTAAACAGATATTCTTGTGCAAGTTCTACACAATATTTATCATAAAGTTGTTGTTTATATGCGTTAAAGGCTCGATTAATCTGATTTGAAAAAATTTCATCAATTGTGCCTTCAAAATTTCCAAGCTTTTGATTAGAAATACTTACTCTAAATTCCATATCAGGGCGTATCCATGGCGGCATTGGGCGTGTTCCTTCAAGAATTCTGTCAAGAACAAAATCTGCATCTATAGTCTCATCACCTTTTATATTGGTATAATCATCCATTTCAGAGCCATTTATTTGTAATACAGAGTCTTGACTACCATCTCGATTGTAACGTGTGTCACAATGAAATGAATTGTATAGATTTGAACCTTTCATTGTTCCGCTCTTTGATTCACCATGTCTAATATAACGCATTGTTCTATACTTATAATATAATGTAATTATATCATGATAAAGTTTCTCAACTTCTTCCATTGCATCTTTGTATGCTTTATGCGATGCGTAAACTGTAATTTGTCTAACAATCTCATTTTGTTTTTCAGTATGATTGCCAATCAATTTCGAAACATCTAGTTCAAATTCCATATAATTTATCTCACATTAATCAAAATTTGTTGTACAAAGTATTATACAACATCTATTAGTTATGATTAGCAACAGCATCAATAATAGAATTTACTCGCTCGTCATTCATTATATTGTCAATGCTATCATTAATTGTATTAAATATATTCTGAAAACGTTCTGCAATCTTTTCATTCATTGCATACTGAGATGTATACTTAGCCCCCAGATCCATAAGTGCCTGATAATAAATCATGTCAAACTCATCTCGTTCTTTTTCTGAGATTTCAAGCTTATCAAAGATTTCTCTCATCTGAAGCGCATCATACACTTTATCAGTAAACACCTCGCCATCTTTTACTCTATCAAACTCAATATCTGTATACGCTTCAAACATATCAAGTTTCTGGAACATATCAAAGATAGAAGAGTGTTTATCATATTTATCATCGAAGACACAACTAACCTTTGCGGCTCGTTCTGCCATTGTATTCTTTTCCATGAACGGCACATATGTCCGTTTAATATGAGACTTCAAAAACTCAGCTCTTTCCTCATCAGTCTCAAATGCATCATACTTCTTAATAAAACTATTTAATTTCATTCCTTTTCCTCCAAATAAATAGCCGCCCCGGTTTGACCCAAGAGCGACCTAGTCATAATTCAAATAAAAATAATAACTTTAAGAAATGTGGCAACTGACACCACCACCGTTTATAAGTTGACCACTGATTAACCTGGTTCAATAGCCGAAACCTTTATAGCCCCCCAAGCAATCAGCAAAGGGGTAAACTCGCTTTTAAAGCGTTCTTTCTACCTATTATAATATCACAAATACCAGGCGGCTCCAATAAGGATTGCATCAGCCTCATCATCAGTCACATCTGAATTATATAATTCTCTGACCTTATCAACAGACATCTGCTTAAGCTCCTCACGTTTAGCGCCAGTCTTCTGAAGACCATGCTTGCTTCTCCACGAGGCTGGAGCAAAGCTTTCATACTGGATTCCAATATCAACACACTTACCAATAACAGCCCCAAGAATTTCGGCAAGCATAACTGTCACATGTGTATTCTTCAAAATCCGAACATCCTCGAACACAATCATATTCGGTTGCTCAACTCTTATGAGAGTATATATTCTGGATATCATAGAGCGTATACGTTTATCAGAGTCGTGCTCAGTTTCGTCAAACACACCCTACTTAATCAGTTTACCACGTTCAAACACAGCAAACCCAGTATGTTTCGTGCTCGAATCAAGTGCTAGAAGTTTCACACCCAAACACCTCATCTAAGTCATCGACGATACAATCTACAATACCAAGCTCAAGCTGTTCATTAGCGCTTATATACCAGTCCTTAGTCTTCTTACGATTGAATACCTTCGGATCAATCTTTGTTCTATCAAGAATATACTCACGCATCTTTGCAATCTGGCTTTTATAGAAATTCTGGCTGGCTTCCATTTGCTCAAAAGTTCCTTCCATTCCACCAGAACCAGAATGAATCATAGCATCAGAATGCTTTAGCGCATAACGTTTATGTCCGGCAAGAAGCAGTAGCACACCAGCGCTCATAGCCACACCCATGTTTACTGTGATAATCGGTGTCTTGCTCATTGCACATGTATCAATAAATGAATATGTTACATCAAGGTCTCCGCCATAAGATAGAATAGGTATTACAATCGGCAAACGCTCCTCAACAGGTTTACCCATATCCTCAATATTGATTCTAATAATCTCCTTGACAATAGACATCAGGCAAGCATCAATCTCATAGTCAACAAAATAGATTCTATCTTTTGCAAGTCTGTAATAATTCAGAAGGTCAGGGTCTGGAACCTGCATGTTTGCATCAGCAGGAAGAGTGCCAACTTCGGGTAACTGTACAAGACTAATATCATCTTTGAATTGCATTATTCCTTTTTCTCCTATATTACATTTCTTCCGCAATCTCGGCTATGTCAGAGCGATAAATCTTTTGAAGTTCAACCTCACCATAGCATTGCTTGCCTCTGAAAACTTTTGAAGCTCGGTGCATTCCATTATTTGCACCAGCATATTGTTCTAAGTCAACCTGTGCCTCATAGTCGCCATCGATGATACAACGGGAATCAGATCCAAGCCTTTGTAGCGCAAGCTTCATAAGACTAATATCAAGATTCTCAGCTTCCTCGATTAAAACACCAGCTTTCATTCCGTTGGTATCAAAGCCACGCATATCAGAGAATGGAAGTAGTTGTAGTTTCTCATCCTCTATATAACGAATAACGCCTTGCTGGTCACCAAGCTTAGACGATAAAATACTACCTATTGTGCTATCTAAAAGCTTGGAATTACGATCCCCGGGATAATAGCCTAACTTAGCACTATAAGCCGTTGCTACTGGATTACAAAACACGATGACCTTATCGATATCATGCTTTTCTAACATAGCCCATAGTGTCGCAAGTGCAAGAAGAGTCTTACCTGTTCCAGCTCTACCTTTTATCATAGTAAGCCTATTCGTATACATACTATCAATCGCCATTCGTTGATATACATCTTTAGACTTAATTATGCCAAACTGTAGCGTCTTCGGGATTTTTTCTTTCAACGCCACAAACTCAAAGCCGTTCCACTTCCTTACATCAATACCATTATTGATTACAACATATTCATTTTGCAAAACGCCCCATTTATTAACATGAGGATTAGAATAAAAGTTGGCAAGTTCATCATCATTAAATGTTAACTTGATGAACCCTGTATAATCATCATCCTCATCTTCAACAAGTTCTGCATCTAATCCAAATACCTCGGCAGCAGTAAGAAAGCAATTTGTATCATCAGTGATAAACTTCACACCATCAATTGTGTTGGCACAAGCAATAATTCTATTGTCAGGCTCATCGTCAAGCTCTGGTGGCATCATTGCCTTGTTATAACGAACGGTTTTGAATTTTCCAATATGAGATTTGAGTAAACGTGAAACGTTCCTTGCCGCATATTTAACGCTTGGATCTTTAGCACGATTTTCTTTTATATAGTCAAGCTCGTGAATAGTTACAGATGAAATGGCAAATGGCTCACTAAAGACTTTATCTTGTAGCTTTAGTAGCGCACAGGTGTCATAAAATTTCAAGCGGTTACAACCTCTTTTCTGTTTGACTCCCACTGCTTATAAAGTTCAGCGGTTTCATTTCTATCAAAGACCATAACAACCATATCTCTATCGGTCTTGAAATTCTTTGTAATATATATGTCTTTTGGCATAGCGTCATTCTCAAGATAGAACTACATCTGTGATGGGTTCACAACTCTGACGCACTTACTCGTATCATATGTTGCATGAAACATACGAGAGTAGACCAGTTTTGGATTCATTCCTTTTTATCCTTCGTAAAAAAATATGGCCAGAATTGTGTTTAATCCTGACCAAACACAATCCCTTTGTTACGACGACGCTTCTTTGGCGTCTCAACAACTTCCTCATCAGAAGTTGTGTCCACCTCATTTGAGATGGCGACCTCATCGGTCAAAACGGTTTCTGCTTCACCCGCAAAAATTTCATCAAGATATTTCTGAACTTGCACATTAAATCCTTTCTTCGGATATCCAGCAAGACGCTCAGCGGCCTCGTCTTTACTTAGCTCATGACGAGTATAAAGAATTACAGTCGCATAAATATCATAGTGCTCAAAAGAGTCACAATACTTTTTCCATGATGGAGCAGATGAACTCTCGCAAGTTGTGCAGGTTTTAAACTGTCCACCACAAACAGGACAGATTTTAAACTTAGCCAATAGTCTGTCTCCTTAAAATAGAAGAGGGGCTGAACTTAATCAACCCCTCATAGCAGTTTAAATTACTCAGCGTAGTCGTCGGTATCAAGCACGTAAATCTTGTACAGGGACTTACCAGAGGTGCCGCAGTAAGCTGGCATGACTCGATAGGTAAACGGATGAGTCTCAGATCTTGCAAAGCTGATATCGAAAGCAGAGGACAGCTTAGCGTTCTCGCAGACGATAGCAAGCACGGTAACCTGGTTATCATCACACACGTTTCTGCACAGGACACGGACAACAATCTTGGAAGAAGTGGTGAACTTATCATCCAGGGACTCGAAGTACATACCAGAGGTGGCATTGAACTTGTAGTCAACATAGATGGAAGTGCCGTTCAGAGAGCTGTCAAATGTCAGTTCAGACTTACCGCTCTCAGTGTTAGTTCCAAGAGCAAACTTAGCCTTAGCAGAAGAGGTAGCGGCAGCAGCCTCAGTACCCTGTTCCATATAATCACCACTCGTACCATCGGAGTTACGAATGTAGACATACTCGATTTCCTCACCAGTCGTACCGACAGGAGTATGAGCAAGAGTAACCTTGCCATCGGTAATGGTCAGCACTTCGATGATTTCCATATCTTCGATGTTCTTGGTAAGAATGTTATCATCGGCTGCGGACTGATAAGCAAGCAGCTCAAGGTTGGTGAAAGAAGAGTTGCCAGAGAACTCAGCAGACTTAGCAGACTCAAGAATAGCAATGGGAGAGCCGGTAGCATCGGTAATCTCATCTTCCTGAGTAGTCACATTGATCTAGAAGTCCTGAACTTCAGGCAGTGTAAAACGACGAAGGCCGGTCTATCTGTCATAGTCGGTAAGGTCGATAACACGGTCGATCATTAGATTCTTCAGAATCATTTGTATTATTCCTCCATTTAGGTTTTAGGGATTTCCCTATATATGTTAGCTTGGTCTAGTATTGAACGATTCTTACTGTAGTCTGCAAAACCACAATATAATCCATTCATTACAGCCGCAGCAGTTTTTAGCATTGGTAAACGATTTACTGTATCAAAGAATTCATACAGCCCAACCTGTTTCAATTCAGACTTATGATATACACCAGAAGTCACAAGTACTGAGAACATAGGCAGAAGAGCAGATTTATACTCGTCATCTTTATGCAATTCACGCTTTCGTCTATCCTCTTCTATAAGGATATCTCGCACAATCTTACTCTTAGTCTTTTCAGGCTTACTCTTAATATTGTGTAACATACGAAGGTATGTAGAAATACTAAGATGAACCATTTTGTCTATAATGATTCCACGCTCTTCATCAACTAAGAACAACTCATTATCCTTCTTATATACATTCATCTTAGACAGGTCTATGTCGCCAAGAAGAATTTGTGTTTGCTCTTGAGTAAGATTTCTAGTCATATGAATAAAGTATTCAAAATCGCTAATCTTACAGTAATCAATCCCATTATCCCATAACAGCTATTTAGCATCACTCGGGATTGATGTGAGGCAATGAACCATTGAATAGTATTCTCGCTCACCGTATTCGATTATATCGCCCATTGTGGGCTGATGTATCGTAATACCCCCAATAGGGTAGTCATAGCCGAAATAAAGCTTCAGCTCATCAATTTCCAGTTTTAACTTCTCTGCCATACTTAAGGCTTACCAGGATAATCAGTTCTGACTATGTTCTGGTAAAACTTCCCATCTCTAATCCGATTGTTAGGTGCATGAATCTCGAACCACATATCACGAGAAACAAACATTGAATCGGTCGAACCACCTTTGTCATCAATTTGTCTGCACTGACATCCGAAGATGTTAGTACCAGCAAACATATCTGCAATGATAGAACCAATCAAATCATGTCTCGGTATGCCAGTAAGAGTATCAATAGCCTCAGCCGGTGGAACAAGAATTAAAAAACGAAGATACTGGATTTTGATAGCATCAGGATTATAAGCGACATATGTTGAATGAAGTGTGTCGTACATAATTGTACTATGGTCAATATGTCTCGTATTCGGGTCAAGAATGTACGGCAAGATATTTACGCCAAAGTAATCAGCAGCGGTAGCATTTTTTTCTTCAAGCTCTGTATTGTTCAAAGCATAAAGAAGCTCTTTGCTATTCAGAAGAACATGTTTAATCTTTTCCTTATAATTAATGTCCTCATGCTGTGTAATTTGGGTAAACTGTCGGAGGCGTTCAATCTCGTCTTTGTAAAATATTTTGCGTTCTGCAAGTGTCAAGCGATTACCTCCAATTCAATTGAAGCGCTATCTTTTCCATCAACAAGGACTTCAACACGAAGCGTCTCACCAATGTAATCATAGCTCTCCATATGAAGAGTGACTTTATTATCATCGTAAGAAGGAGTTAGCTCGCCGGTAATATTCTCATCACCAATATAACATTGCCATCCATAGGTATGAGCTTTGTCTGTAAGATCCACACCATCCTCAATAATGGTAGCAGTCAAGACTTTATCATATGGCCCAGAACGAATGTCATATTTTCCTGAACTCGGCGTTATCCTAACTATACGAGTAACCTCAGTCTTTGGTTCTTTTGTAATGTTTTGTCGATTGTAATCACAATACCATAAGCCATCGACAAGCTCATCGGTATCGGCATTAAATCTATCCTGATAGAATGTCAGCTTATACAATCCGAATGGATGCACGGTAGAAACCTTTGAACACTTCCATACTATCGGTTCTGGCATATCATCTGAAATTGCAAAACGTGTATCATAAAATATGGTTTGTACATACTTATTATTCGGTAGCCAACCAAGGTCTTGGTTCTCTACGATGGTGGTTATGTTTGCCCTCCAGTTGCCAGAGTTGTAAGAGTTCTGTATCCTTGCAACTCCCCACATCTGATACAGCTTATCATCTTTAACCCATGTGTAACGATAATTACACGGAAGTATCAAATAATAAACATAAGACTCAGAATATGTTCTGTCACAAATTAACCATTTGCGATATACGTTTCGATTATCTGGTATGTCAATATAAATACCAATTGGAAACTCAGCATTCTTTCCGAACGATGTAGGATAGTAGTCGAGTGGCCAAGTATTGGAAAGTTTTCTTTCAACGCTCGGTCGGAACATTATATGAGATTCGTTTTGGTCTTTTGCTAATGAGGCGTTAGCCGTCATATTATATCGAATATCGATTTTAGTTTTTGTGGTATACTGCGAGTATGTCATACCGACTGCAAGTTCAGGCTGGTCATCATGAAAGTAATCATAGATGTAAGCAACTTTATCTGAACCATTACGTCCCCAAGTCGCTTCAAGTACCATATCCTATTGAGCTTCATGCGCTTTGCCTTGAAAACCATTCATCAACCATATCTTATTATCAGAGAGCGTGATCATCGTCATCACCCCCAAACAATCTATCAAGTATTGAATGTGAATCAAGTATTAAACGCCGATAAGCATCATGGTTGAATTCAGTACTTGTTGCCTCAATTCTTGCCGCCTCTAAATCACTCATCAAAGAAACAAGCTCTGGCGGCTGAGATAGAAGCTCATTCATCCCAGCTAACATTCGCTGTAACTTGTCATAATAAATCTGGAGCTTTGGGTCATCGTTTTCTTTGCCATACAATAAGCGATGAATTTCCTTATGAAGAAACTCAGCTTCCTGCTTCAGCTGAATAGCGGTGAACTCAGCTCCATATTTATCCTTCAACATAAGAATTATGGTATGTACCAAAATCTCTGATAAGCTTAGTGAAGCGAGCTTCTAAATCTTCAACCATTTCTTTCAGAGCTGTAACATGATTTGCCTGACTATAGTATTTAACTTCTGACTATCCAAACACCTGGCTGGTATTCAGCGCAGAAGCATACTTCGGTTCCGCCCACTTAAGAGCAATGCCAGTAGCAATCACGTCCTTCATGTAACCACGGTCAACCACTTCAAACCCACTCTATCTTTTAAGACCGAATTTAAAGCGATTGATTTCATCATCGATATCGAAGTCGGAGAGTAGTTTAATTACCCTTGGATTAACAACAACGGCATGAAGCCACTCCTACATCATATCTTTTGCGTGTTCCTCTACCATCTAAGCTAAGTCGTATGACTCAACCTTAGAGAAGAATGAACTGAAAATTTCATCATACGATAACTGTAACATCACTTACCTCACTTGAAGGCGAGAGTGTACAGTTCCGTTCCGCAGATCTCATCAAGCACCTTAATCTTTTGAATTGAATCGAGAGTTCCCTTTTCAATCATATCAGCAGCTGTATCGCAAATTACAATACGCATTGCTGGATTAAGTTTCTCAAGAGCCTTTCTCAGGGAGTTTGCGTCCAGGTTAATAATCTTCTCAGCATCACGAAGTGATAGAATATCATAGCCGTTATAAAGCTTTGCAATATCCATCCATCTCGGCTGCGCAAGAAGATCGGTATCCTTAATCATAATACACGGACGATATAAAATCTGAGAGTGAGACTGCTTCATTGCGAGAAGATCCTCGTATGTCACATCTACACTGTCGCCATTATTCGCCCACTCATATGTCTGATTGGACTTCGGACTGGTGTAAAAAAGTTTTCCATTCACAAGTGATTCGCACTGAATCAAATCAAACGGTTGAAACTCTCTCTTAGTTTCTACCTTCGGTATAACTTCTTCGGTTACAACCTCTGGTGCTATTTCAGCTTTCTTAGCCGTTGCCTTTCCTCTAGGCATTCCAGTTTCTCCTTTCAAATAAGGGGTGGCCATTACGACCACCCCAGAATTAATTCAATTAAACAATCTGATCCCAGACGCCGAACTTTCTACGAAGCAGAAGAGCGAAGCCCATCTTACGCTGATACTCGTAGTCATAGGTCATATCCATGTGATGAGCCTGGTCGTTAATCTCGGTCACAATGCCATCACCCTCGTCAACCATAGCAACAAGCTTGTTGTCAGCGCTAACAGGAATGAACATAATCTGGTCATCCTTAGCCAGCTTCGTGGTCAGGGACTTATCGGTATAGCGGTTCGGAATCTCAACCAGTCTGTAGCCTTGCCAAATACCAAGCTTACCAGTCTGATTGCGCTCCTGCATCATCTCATTGGAAATCCACTGAGCCGGTGCAATAGCATACAGGTTGGCAAGTGCAGCCTTGGTGCCCATGATGATGACTTCGCAACCATCATTAACAGCCTCGACCTCTCCAGCCAGAGCAATAACATTTTTATAGCTCAGAGAACCACTATTGTGGAACTTAGCCTCGGTGGACATTCTGGTAACAGCTTGCTGAATAGCACTGTAGGTAAAGTCAACAACAAACTTCACGAAAGCTTCGCCAACCTTAGCGACAAGCTTGCTCCAGTCCTCCTGACCAGTCAGAATACGCTCAAACTCAGCATAGACCTTCACGCCATACCAAGCGGTAGCCGGAGTAACAGCAGTGCCAACGCCAAGGCGCTGTCTGCGCAGGTCGTGATGATTGCCAGCAACTTTCTCAACAGCAAGGATGGTATCATCCTCAGTCACAAAAGTCGGAAGGTCACCAAGAGCAAGGTTTCTCTTCTCAACGAACTCGTTGAACCACGGATTCTCTTCCCAGCCAGTGGTAATGAGGTCGTCAAGAACCTCCTCAATCAGGTCGAAGCAAACCGGGTCATTGGACATTCTGCGGATTGCTCTGCGGACTTCGGTCTTGCTGTACTTCTTGCCAGCCTCAAGGCCGGTCATCTCAGCAAAGACCTCAGCAATTTTCTTATTAGCCTTAGCCAGAGTCATGCTGGACTCAGAAAACTCGTTCTTGCCAGCTTCAAACATCAGGGACTTAAATCCCTCGAACTGCTCCTCATCATCGAAAGTAGAGGAGATAATAGCATTATCAAATGTAAGTCTCATGATTATTAACCTCCTCTAGATTATGCGGTGTGCAGCTTACGAGTAGTAGCGGTAACAGTAACAGTCTGACCCTTTGAAGGATTCGTATCAAATCCCTCAGCAGAAACAGCGAACTCGTCATCCTTGACAAGCTCGTAAGCTCTCATGATGGAGTTCCGAGCATTATAAAACTGATCTTCGGCAGCGAAGCGAGACGGCTCAGTAACATAAGAGAAAGGCGGAGTCAGAACAAGCAGACCATCACCCGGGTCAACAACATGGACAATGAAGTTCCCATTAGCAGCGACATCAACAATCGTTCCTGCAAAATCAGTGGAATCCTTCACAGAATAAACATCATCCTCAAGGTATGCATTCTTAGCAACAACAACACCATTGTCATAATCCTTGTCTGCCTTCAGGTTAAAAATATGGCCGCACTCGGTAGCCTTAATCTTGGTCTACTCAGCGACAGCGTGCTTACTGATGGAGGCAAGGAATGCTTCAATATTAGTCATTCTTTAATTTCTCCTTAGATTTAATTAGTCTTTAAATAGTCCACCATACGGTGACTTCTTAGTGTGTTTCTCGTTCACAGCAAACTGCACCACAGGCTTGACCTCTGGCTTGTTAGCGGAGAACTGTTTCTTTGCGTAGCTGAGCAGAAGAGCATTCAGCTTGTTTTCAAGTTCAGATACAGAATAGTTGTTCATCTCAGAGACGAGCGCCTGATATTCATCAGTATCACTCAGGACAGTAAACTCATCTCTTTCGATAAGAGCTTGCCTTTGTGCAGTTGCCTCGGCTTCCTGATAGGTAGCAAGCTGTCCTTTGATTTCCTCAAGCTGTGCCTCAAGTTCTGCTTTGGACTGTCTGTCAGCATCAATCTGCTGTTGCTCAGCTTCAGTAATCCAAACACGCTTGACAGCTTCACGCTCTCCAATCAGAGAATAGTTGCCATCCTCATCAGCCTCAAAGCCCTGACGATATCCTTCAACTCCATCCCACCAACTGTACATAACGACATACTGTGATTCAGGATAAACCTCAACGTCGTAATAACAATCGTCGGCTTCGCCATACGTCTCATTTACAAGACGATTTAGAGCAAACTGGATATCACCCAGAGTCAGTTCAAACTGATGGGTTTCACCATCGACAACAACACTATACGCACGAACCGCAGAAGGAGTGGTATCAACGGTAGATCCAGCATCCTCAGTGGTTTGAGCGTTCATGTTTACGTCATCCACTGTTGCATCCCCCTCCTTTCCTTGATTTTCGTTTATATTGACAGCCTCAGTTGCCTGAGACGCATCAACCGTAATCACATCTCCATTCTTAAAGACGGTGATGTTAGAGCCTTCCATACCAGGGTTTACTTTATCCCCAGTATCTTCATCCTTTCCAAGAATAGTAACGCCAGTAAAGACGAACTTGTTAATATCAAGAACTCGCTCTTCAGCGGAATAAGAAAGGTCAAGGACGGCAAGCTCAACAGACACATCGCACTGCGTCTCACGTTTAAGAATCTCAACCGCATCAGTGTAATCATCATAGATGAATCCATCTGCAATCACACGATACTTATCCTCAGCTTCATCATACTCAAGATGCACATCGCTATTTTCTCTAATGTGTCCAATAGGCTGTTCATCATAAACAAGTGTGCCATCTTCTTCTTGGTGCATATTATGAGAATCAAACTGCGGATTACCATCCTCGTCCTTCCAAATATAACCGAGAATCGGGCGGTTCCTGAATGAGGATAACGCCTCCTCCATAGTCTCTTTGGAAATACGAGACTGATTGAGATTCTTACCAGTGTGACATGCATTCAGTACAACAGGTGTAAGCCCAAGCTGCTATGCATCCTCTTCGTAAGTAAGTCTTCCCGGTACAGCAACTGCAATCGCAGGATGTTCCATGTCAACACTAAAGTTGGTGGACACAGCCTGTTGAGAGTAGAAGCTATACAGGTCGTCAAGTGTCATTAGTTTTCTCATCAAATTTCAATCCTATCGCTGTATACGGCATTCTTGTTATCGTCTGCGTTGAAGCGGATATGAGCATCATTTAAAAATGTCCACATACCACCAGACTCATTGATAACTTTAAAGCCGAGATTCTTCAGCTTATCAGCCGTTTCTTTGTCTCGTGTTTTAATAAAAAGCTGTTTCATATTTCCTCTTTATTCTCACGGCTCTCATCGCCTTTGTCGGTAACTTCAATCTTAGTTGGAGCACCACCTTCAATCGGATCAGCAGCATCAGAGCTTTTTGTATATGAATTTGAAAGTGGAATAAACGCCTCATGTAATCCAAGTTCTTCTATCTCAAGCCTGTTCATACGTAATGTATCAATCTCACTCACGCCGTTAAGCTGATTGAGAAGGAGTTTGACAGGCATACCAAGCGTAGCAGAATCCTTTACCTGCTCACGGAAGGTGTCAAGAAGATATGGAGACGTAAGGTGAAATACCACTTTTGCGGCATTGATTCCAATCTTATTTTGCAACCAACGATTTACAAAAGCCTGAATCTGCGGAAGAGTTGTAGAGAGAGCACGTCTTGTATTATAGATAGACACAAGCTTCCACGCTGTTGAGCTTGTAATATTCTTAGCGTCAAGAAGCGGAACACCTTCTTTATCAAAAATATTGCTCTGTGCCTGATTGATTCTGTTAACCTCGGAAGTACCATCTTCCATAACATCAAGAACTTCAAGGTCAAGACCAGGAGACATCACAAATCCAATTTGCTCAAGAAGGTTTCTTTCGATCTTTTGACAATATTTTTCGGCAGTATCAATATCAACCGCAAAGTCATCTGGGAGCTTCGAGCCGTCGAGAAGCGGTACTTTAGCAACAAGGATTTTATATACGCTTAACGCATCCTTCGTATCTTGGATGTCCTCAAGGTTTGATAATTGAATCAAACTTGAAAACAAACCAGCAAACGGCGGCATAATAAGCAACGGGTCATTTGTGTTAATCTTAATGACTACGCCAACATTACTCGGAACATTTACCCATTTGTTCTTTTCTCGTTCACGATACATAGAAACAAATGGTTCACCCCAGTACTCAAGAAGATACTCGTTGCTACCAGTGAAGTAATCCATATTATATGCAAATGTGAAAGTACCATCAGAGTTCATACCTGAGATACGGCAATATTCTGGATCAAGTGGAAGAATAAAAGCGCCTGTATCATCTCGGTATAATACACCGTATGCCACATCACAAATCCATGCATCAATCAACATCTTTGTAAAGTTGGCAAGTAAATCAAGTTTCTCAATCTCATCGAGAGTTTGATAATACGCTTTAACAACCTTACTGTCAGAACCAGCAGTACGCTTTGCAAGATTATATCGTGGAATAACGCTTCTTGCGTCAGGCACAAACATCGTAGCAAAGTACTGAACCAATGCCTGAAATACAGCGTTTGTTCTATAAAAGTATTGTGCGGCTTTAATCAGCTCGACTTGATATCGATAAGGATTCTGAAAATATTGCCGGAGCTTCTCGATTGTAATTTTTCCATACTTACGAGTTGAGTTCTTTGAAAGGTCAATCAACCTTAAAGAGTTCATAGACTCTACAGTCTTCTTAAACCAATCACGAAGCTCAGCTACCTACTTCAATTCAGAACCCGGCGATGAAGCCGCAGCCACAGTTCTTCTAGCCAATTGCGGCTCCTCCTTAAAAGAATAAGGGGCGACATAAGCCGCCCCAGTTTCTTACATTATCTACGGACAATATCTCCGTTAGCGTCTGCGTACCAATCAGAAGCAATGTTCAGGGTGTCAGTCTCCTCATCCCAGACAATGCCGGTGCCAGGGCCAGTATACTTCTGAAGCACGTTCTCATAGTTATCTGAACCCTTAGCGTCCTTAAGCTTAGCAGCGATTCTATCCATATCCTTAATATTAATAGTCATAATTTTATCTCCTTAGTATTTGAGGTTTTCTCACTGACATACGGTCAATGAGCGTCTATGGTTGTGTTATTTTACGTTCTGTAAGATGTGAACGTCTTGCTGTCATGAGAGCATAAGCAAACTCAGCGCAACAATAAGCTCGGTCATCATGAAGCTTATTCTGCTTTTCTGGTGTTAACTCAAACGAATCCTTACCAGAAGCACGAGTAATACGCACCATGTTGACAATCTCTTCTTTCATTGCGTCTATATTCGTAAGCTATAGCTCATCAAGCCAGTCAAGTTTAGTTACGGTCAAATTGACATTCTGGACTTTATCTAATTCCTCTTGTAACCGAGCGTCAAACTCTTCAGGTTTGAGTTGTTCCTTCTTGAGTTTCGCACTAATCTTCTTGGTTTCAGCAGCGAGATCAATGGCCTCTGTATCAAATACAGTTAATTGTCCACTGCCGTCATATGATGTAGTCAGCTTAATCTTATTCTGGTTGAACAGTTCTATTAAAGCTTCATACATATCTGATTTGTACTTGCTCGGTGATAGAAGATGAAGCTTCCCCTTTACTGCATTCGGAAACTTTTTAAGATAATCCTCTGAATATTCCTCGTCAATTAAACCACGATGAAAGTTACCGGCCTTGTCATACCAATCATCCATCAAATAGTCTGCGATGTTAACACCGCCGCCACCTGAACCAGCATCGATATAAACTCCATACAGATTTCCATATCCATCTGCATCACCATTAAAAGCAACAATGAGCGATTTAAGATATTCAATCTGATCTGGTGTCTGCATCGGGCTACGGATTTTCTTACCAACGTCAAGCAGGTTTACACACTCAACAATTCGTCCACACTTTTCAGTTTTACCATCGTTAGTGGGAGAGTCATATATCTGACCAACAAGTATAATCGAGTTGTCTCGGCTTCTTGCTGGATCATAACAAATTACCCAACCACCTGAATTATTCGGATTTTCATGTATGGGTCGATAAGTCTTTTCATTTCGTGTAATGACTCCACGCCTGATGATAGCATTTGCACCAGCATCAGATGTAAACTGACAGTAATACTCACGTCTAGCTTTCTCAGGGTTAGTACGCATAGCCGCATCAATGGTGTCTCTGGACAACAGCGCACCCATTCGCTTGCCATGCACCGTAGGCTTCATCACGAGGTCGCAATCAATATGAGCAACAAAGAAAGATTTGTCACCCATAATCATACGCTTGGAGTAGTCACGATACTTAGCATAGAAATCGGTATCGGTATTAGATGCAGACGATACGTTGATGATTTGGTTCGGAACTTCAGGTGGGAGTGCTCTGAGCCGTACCACATCGATAGCGTTACCTTCAGCATCAAATCCTGTTTTAAAACCCTTTTCAACGATAGCGAATGCACTATAGACCTGGACGAGATCGGCATCCAAGAAACCAGACTCATCAAAGAATACAGCTCGTTTACGTTTACCTCTGTTCTTATCAACGTTAGAGTTTACAGTGTTAGTTTCTGAATCATTATAAAGACGATATGAAAAACTAGACGGGTTGTGGTTGAACCCATCGCCGTTGGCATTTGGTATAACAATTTCGTCTCTAAAGATTTTACCGTTTGAACCAATCATAGAGTCGATTCGGTCATAGGCAATATCTTCGAGCTTCTTAAAAGTAGTATTAGACTGGTCAGATGAACCAGCCGCAATAGCACAAGTCCATGGTTCAGACGCAAGCATTTGCTTTGTCATAATAAATAAGTCAATGAATAATGACTTACCATAACCACGGCTTGCCAAGATAATAACCCTAGGTGTAATCCAGGCCATCTGAAATAAATATGCCTGGGAGTCAATCAATTGTATCTGAAAGAAATCTTCGACAAACTTTGTTGGATTCTGCTGATAGTAGTCACGCTGTTGCTACAGTTTGATGAAACCTTCAAGTTGTTTGTGTGTCATCAGTAGAGCGGGAGGGCGTTCGTATATCTTTTCCCATCCAAGCTCTACTCCAAGTAGTTTGCGAACAAACTCAGCACCATACACACAACGTTGAGCAATCTCATCACTGTAAATATTAGGATTCAGGATTTCCGTCATCATTATCCCAATACTTCGTGACTATCTCATCAAGATTTGTTAACGCCTCTTCATTGAGTAGTCCGTTATCTTTTAATGTATCTCGTAAGTCTAAGTTCTCTTTCAGTATTAATCGTGCCGCCTCTTGATAACTGTGGGCTTCTTCCGTGAGCTTTGTAATCATCTTCCGTTGCTCAGCGACCATATCAGACCACTCTGACTCATCAAGATTAAGCTGTTTCAATATGGCGGCATCAGAAATATCCGCCACCTGTTGCATTGCTTTGCAGGTCTCCAAATCGAAGCCGTTGACGTAGCTCGCACGAAGATTCAGGTCTCTGAGTTTGCTCAGCTTACCAGTGAATGTATTCGCACCTTTGATATTATCCCGGTTCGACTTCAATGATATCTTGGAGTCATCTGCTGATTTTGATATGGTATCAACTATCTGGGATTTAGTTGCCTGAAGCCCTTTGATAGTTGCCATATTCGCTTCCATGCTCTGCTGTGATAGCTTTGCGATTTGGTTGTCGATTTTGGTAATCTGAAGATACCATCTGACAATACCGACCATAGTCTGTACTCTCATAAAGTTCTCAGTTACATCCTCGACAGAGCCAAGGAAGTTGACAAGGTCTGCATATAAATACGGCTGGTCAGACGAATCTTCGTTTTCATATGGAAGATATCCTAACAGCCGTTGGCAGTCTAACTTGTTCTTTTCAAAAGCTTTTGCAGCATCCTCATTTACCGGCGCTAACTTCGGAGCCTCTTCCTCTTCAAGCACAACAGGTTTGTTGACATTGTAGAAGTCTGAGTTGGCTCTGAAGTTCTGACCGAAGTATGCTTGTTTTGAGATTTGCTGCATATAGGTGTCGAAAGCATTTAGCTTACCACCACTGTTAGATGTCGCTATGCTTTGCGAATAAACTGATTCAATGAATGGCTTTCTCAGCCACTCCATAGCATTGATTGTGCTGGCCTTTGATGGTGGAAGAATATTACCATTCATATCCATACCGCACGAAACGATTTTAGCACACGCTTTACATATCGGAGTGATATGCTACGCAACACCAGTTTCGGTACTTGTATAGAATTCTGTTACAGGTTTTACCTCACCACACTTTGCGCATGTAGCGAACTACTGCACAGGATGAAACTCTGAAACGCCAACACCAATACGTTTAAGAAAGTCCAGTTGGTCTCTCGGCTTCATCCGATCAAACTGGGCAATCATATTATTCTTTGCTGTGTCTATCTGAGCGTAACCTGTGATAGCAGATATGGCTTCAGCTTTAGGTCGGCGTCCCAATTAAATCACCCCCGATTAATCATATCGGTGAGCTTCTTGCTTGCCTTAAACTTCAGCTTCTTTCGAGGCGGAAGCTCGGTAGTATCTCCTGTGAGATTACTTGTAAGCTGACGAGGCTTGTGTTCAACAATGACAAACTTTCCAATGTTCGGGAAGTTCAGTTCGAAACCATTCCTCGCAAAATCTCTAATCATATCACAGAAAGCTAGATAGACTTCTTTGACATCCTCTTGCTTCATCTTGTAGCCTCGTAGTCGAAGCTCCTCTTGAAGCACCTGGATGTTATTAAATCCAGCTTCGTTCATTCCTTTTACTCCATTTCATTTACGTTAAAACAAATTTATCGGTACGGATTAAACCATAAGTTCTATCAAAGACATACATACCACAAGCAGGTCTTGCCCCTTTGAATAAGCTTTCGCTGTATGGATCGCTTCCTACAAAGCTTGGGCAAACAATTACCTCAATGTCTTTGGTTCCATCCTCGCCAGCAACGGTACGACCTGATGCATGATAATGCCCAAGGAACGCTGCTGTGTAAAACTTACGATTAACAAATCCAAGAGTTTTCACTGTGTCAACAATATCTTTAACTTGATGACCGTGCATTGCAATTGCGACTTCATCAAAAATCGGAACCTCAATATACTCACGGTCAAAGTTTAAATGCACATGAATATGTTTATTGCCAGAAAGAGCATCTTTGATATAGTTGCCAATGATGTACTCGATGTCCTCATTCTTCAGTTCGCTTGCTTTAGTTCCAAGCGGACGAATCTGAGTATGGTTAGCAGATGGGACATGATAGTAGTCAACATCACACCACTGCGAAATCTTATTCAGAGTTTCTGCAATGCTCTTTGCAATGTATACTGTCGCATACACGATTGAAGTTTCGTTAAGCTGTAAATCAGAGACACGCAGGAGACCCTGGATTGTATCTCCAAGACACAGCACTTTGAGGTTCTTCACATTCTCTTTGTGAACATAATCATCAACAGCATCGATAAGCACACCGAATCTTGCGGCCATCTCATCAAGAGAGTAGGAGTTAGTCGCAGTCTCAAACTTTGCACCAGCATGAATGTCAGAGAGAGTTAAGACATATTCCTTCTCATTCTCAAATCCACCACCGCCATAGCAATACTCGCTAATAGGCGGATTGATTTTTTCGATGTGATCCGCAATGTTTTGGTAGAAGAGTTCTTGTCGGCTGTCTTGTCTTACGTTACGATTATACTCAACTTTAGTTACAAACAGTTTCTGACGCTCGGCTTCAAGAGCACGCTTCTTTGAGTCAAGCTCCTTCAGGTACTCTTCGCCGGTACGATGGAAGCATCCGCCATCAAGAAACTTCTTGGCAGCGGCATACTGTTTACGATATACGCTTTCGGAGTTTTCATAGCCAAGCTCCTCGTTCAGTATCTTCTAAAGGTCAGGCCAACTCATATCAAGAAGACCGCTGTCTTTTGCAGACGACAATCTCCAGATGTACTGCGCCTCATTTTCACTCGGTAGCTTTTTTAGATTCATGATACCTCCGATGCAACTTCATGTTCTTCAGTGACTCAGTTAGATAGTAATGTTTAGTACGACCACGTTTACCACGGTTGGTCATCGAGACATAAGCACCATGCGCTCTCAGGTACTCTGCCTCACGCTTGTCAATTCGAAGCATTCTATTCTCCAGTTCTTCTTATTAGCAGACAACCGCCGTCTGCCATGGCGCTCCCCCAGCTGGACTTGAACCAGCGACAATATGATTAACAGTCATACGCTCTACCAGCTGAGCTATAAGGGATTATGGGTTGATTCCTTAACGTGGCTAAATTTAGAAGAAAAGGGGCAAAAATACCCCTTTTCCGTATAGAAAAAACCTAAAAACTTAGAATTAATTTTGATTTGTCCTAAAAGTATATATTGGATTATTTATATATTCTCCATTACAAGAATCAATGTACTCTAATATATTCTTTGGTATTGTTAATCCAGATATATATTTGTTTATTTTTACGTTACGATTCATGATAGACTTTTGAAATTTACGGTATTCTGATTGACATTCTGGACATCGTTCGATATGCCTCGCTTTATCTGGAACCTCGAAATACTCACCGCAATCAACACACTGCACAACCCTGGTCTTAGGTTCTGGAATATTCATTCTCATGTGTTCAAGAATCTCACCACCGAATACTCTCCATAAAACTTCCTTGCGCTTATTGTTAGTAGAGTAAAGATGCTTGACTAACATATCTGCAAGCTGATAGCTGTCGTACCCGAACTGTTCAAGGTCGTTCTTTATCATGGTCGCAAGATACGAAGCATTGTAATTAGTTGGATTCATCTTAAGATGATAGTCCCGGCTAAGCTCTGCATACCTATCAATAACTCTTTGATCTACTTCGACATCTGGATCAGACACGAGCATCTTCCAATCTGGTCTCCCTACACCAATCTTACTGAAGTTAAGTCTCGGATTAACGATAGAGTTAAACAGCCTGTTAACAATGCTATCATTCGGAGGTAGGGTTTGATTCTCACGCTTGTCTTTAGCAAAGACGAAGAACCTCGGAAGCTTTACTGATGTGTAGCGAGAGAGCATTGCTTGCTCGTTTTTAGGACGCTCAGGCATGTATAAAGTCTTGGCGGCATCGATACAGAAATTATTCTCCATTGTTAAAAGTTTAACAGCCAACAAAGCCTCATCATGCGCCGGGCCATTACTCAGGAATTCAGGACTGTTTTTAATCTTTGAAATACTATTGGAGTAAATCCCAATATTTGAATGTCTGAATGCCATGATAAGTCCGTTATAAATAGTTTCACGATTCAGCGGAGTAGAACCAGCCTTCTTCATTTCATAGTAGAGCGGCACAATACCCCTCATGTTTCTTGCGGCAACACGCACGAAGTTTTCATCAGCGATAACCAGAAGAGTATCACCGTCACAGTCAAACTGTAGAATGCGAGAGATAAGGTCATGACACGATGTGTAGATACCGTTTGTGTTAAACCATTCGGCAGCTCTGTCTCTACGCTGTCCACATCCACGGTATCCAAGGTTGTACCGAATAGCATGTTCTTGATATAGGTGTGGACTCCTCAGACAATCAAGACGTTCGTCGTTTGGGAATAACCTGGTGTAGACTTCACCATCTCTAAGTAAACCGTCTGGGTCTGGGTTGCCAAGGAACCAGTACTGACAAGCAGCATAGAAGTCTGGAAATACAAATGCATACTTGCCACGCACATCAATCTTCCCCGAGCGGTACTCTTTGACCAGGCTATCCTTAATACCTCGAATAGTAATCTTCGCATACTCATCGTTCAGAAGTTCAGGATACAATCTGATTGCTTCTTGGAATGGAGTTGGGTCTTGGTTGTAAAGAGTAGCACCAAACACGTTTTGCATGTTCTTTACCGAAGAACTAAGATTCTCAAGCTTAGCGTTGGAAGCGCCGACCATAATCTGAAACTCCTCATCGGTATAATCGGTAAGAGACTGAAGCATCTGATAGGTAAGTCGGTTGTTCGGTATACGTTCTCTTTCTGGGTTGCAGTATCCAGTCATGCATCCAAACTCATGATAGTATTGTTTGTACTGATCCCATGAGTCATAGTATTTCCACATCTTAAACTGAGACTTCGTAAAGATAACCTCAATGTCCTCAGCGATAATGTCATGTTCTTTACCGTAAATATCTTTAATCTTTGTTGTACCGCTGTTAACCTCAATAAACTTACGGAAGTCGAATACACCGAGAAGTCCTTTGATAAATGGAGCACGTACCATACGATTTGGCCCAAGCCTAGGCAGCATCATACCTGCACCGTCTGTGTGTGTTATCGTAACTTTGTTTGTGGTTCGCTCGACTTTATATGTAATATCGTCGATGTTGTCGAACGTACCGAGAACCTCAGTCTCAAAGTCGTCGATAACAATTGACTTATCAATGTCGAATTCTTCCCATGGGTCTGTTGCTGAGTTTTGCAGTGCGAGGTACGCTAGATACTTGTTAGCGTTACAACCACCATGTTCGTTGATAGTGTCGATGGTAAGACCACACATGATAGTCCGCTGACAACGCTCCCAGGTTGACTCTTTTATGAAGACTGCTTTCTTCCGTCTGATTTGACCGGCTGAACTTGAGAAGTAGATATAGTGTTCACCTTTATACCAGAATCCGAAGTACGCCAAATCCTTGAACAGTTCGTAGTAGTATATCTGGACGGTAATAAGGTCATCGGTAAATTCGTTTGTCTTTGCTCCGATAGTTCGACTGAGATTAGATTCAAATACGGATATAACAGAAGCAGGAGAGAGGCCGGATTCGTCAAGGACGTTTTTATGATCTCGTCCGTTTGTCAGGATATTTTGGTTCACCCTGTTAGCTATCAACTGCTTTAGTGCAGCTTTGCTTTTATGTGCCCCCGCCGTCTTCATTTCTTTTATCTCGTGAAGTTTGTCTAACTCAAGATTTAGTGAGTTGATTTCGGACTCTGGAGTATCGGGTGAGGAAATCTTCGATTCAAGTTGTTTGATTGATTCTGCTACCCGATTTCTTTCTGTACGAAAGCGTTGGTTGAGATTATGAAGTCGACGTTCATGAGCGGTATAGTAGTTGCCGGTATCAGTCGTCCAGCAGTGTATCTGTTTGTCTAGCATTTACTTCTCCACGTATTCTGATTCGAGCCATTTCTTTAGTTTAGCAACGCCATATTCGGTATTACCATCTGTTTTGATGTGTATAGAATAAAAATTATTATCGGCTTCAACGCTAATCTCGGTTCCTGTTAGCTCTTCAATCTTGTCTGCGTTAGTTTTAATCGGATGAGTTTTAATCCATTCCTCTACTTTCTCTACAACTTCTTCTGGATGCTCTACGGTGTAGTCTTCACATAGCGTATTCTGCTGATCAATTGGACACCCATTGCATCCATGGTAGTGCATACACATTCTATCTCTAGTCTTAATAAAATCAACTGCATCCATTAACTTAATCTCTCCATTTCTTCATCGCTAATAATCTGATAGTCAATATCATAACCAAGGTATAAGAGCAAATCCAAAAATTCTGATTTACCAATGGAATGATTTGAGCGTTCAAAACTTCCTGCGGTAAGAATTGACCAATCTCCAGATTCGCTTTCGGTAAGTTTAATTATCGGCTTTGATGTCATTTCGTTTTCCTCATTTCGCTAATGTCGGGCTGAATAGCATCCCAGATAATCTTACGTCCTTTTGCGGTAACCCTAACAGACACAGAAGGCTCTTCCATATTCCAGCGCTTGAAGGTGCTAATCTGGAATGAGTCGGTACACTTCTCATATCTGTCAGTCAGACAAAGGTTGCCATATTTGTTACGTCTGAAAATATGATGATTAATAAGCCATTCAACAAAAGGTTTAAGCTTTACGTTAAATTCCTTAGCCATTGCTCTAACACCAAGAGCTTCAGGTGAGAAAGTGATAGCGGTAGCTTTCTCAGCGGTAGCAACAGGTGTAGTCTCATGCTGTAAGAGAGCAGAGAGTAAATCTACCTGGCGATTAGACATGTTACCAAGAGCATCAAGTCGAACGTTAACGTCGTCAAGTCTTGAGCTGAGCTTCTCGTACTTGGCGATAACAGCAGCAAGCTGATTATTAGTCTCAATGAGAATACGGTTCTGTTCGGCTGAGATCTTGTTCATTGAGTATGTTCCGCTTCTTCTGAGTGACGGTAAGACTTCGGAAGTAACCCAACGCTTAAATCGCTTAGCTGCCGGTAACTTAGAACGAAGCACGAGAGAGTACATACCAGATTCGTTGATGAGAGTTGTGCTGGCTTTACCGATTGACTTCTGAGGCTCATCTGTGTTTTGCGGATCAGCCGGTATGTCAAGCATGACTACTTGTTTGTCTTCATCATCAATATGGCGGTAGATAGCATCTGATGGATTTGAGTACCCAAGTCGCTCGGCTACATCCTTACCTACAAACCAGGGCATATCGCCGCTATTAACTGCTCGCATAGTTCCAAGTTCATTGTGATTGAATGTAATGATGTTGTTCATGGTTATCCTTTCGTAATGTGAGACATCGGTTTTAATTATCTTTGTGGATAGTGTATCACAGGATGGAAGAGTTTGCAACATCTATTTTGATTAAGAGAGGAATAGATAGACGCCACCTGGTTTAAGGTGGCGGCTAATAGTTATTATTATAAGAGTCTTATCTCAGATAACAGTATTATAAACTATACTACTCAATCCAACGTTAGTTGGATTGAAATAATATTTAATACTCTTTAATTCATAATAACAGTTGTTATAAGTAACAACAGTATAAGTTATAACTTAAAGACTCTTACTCATAATAACAGTTATTATAAGTGATAGTATTATAAGTATTATAGGGTACCACAAAATTTCGAATTGTCAATACCCAATCGCGATTGAGTGATACCTAATTTTCGCGGCTGTACAATAATTAAAATTTAAAAAAAGTGATCTTAAATTTTTAATTCTGAAACAAAAATAAGATTTTTTTTGATTTATTGAATGATTTTGAATTAAAAAATAAAAAAATGAAAATTGAATTTTCGAAGTGGGTGTAGAAGATTACCAACTTACTGGGGATATGATAAAATATGATAAAGTAATACTTTTAACTACCCCGTATGATATCTAACAAATTATAGTTTGTTTGCGTACCAAATCTTATATAATAGAATAAAGTATTACTAAATAATATAACCTGGCGTTACGTCTGAATATATCCGAAAAAATGATTTTTCATATCGCATAATAATAATGTTTCCTATATCCTGGCGCCTTCTCTTACACTATCCTATAACATCATACACTATCCTTCATTATTCCATAAAGTAATACTAAATACCATCTAAACCGCTATCATCCCATAAGCGCCGGAGTTATCGCATATAGTAATACTAAATAATACATTATAAGTAATCATCAGACGGAATAGGAAGATTTGATATTTACTCATTTAAGCTGCGTTTATATCATATAAAATACAATTTAATAGCATATATTAATAATAGTTACCATATAATCCCACTAAATAAGATATTCTTAAGATTTTCTTAAGATGACCCGCCAGGCGTTGCAATAAGTACCTATATGGCTTATAATGGTATTGTCGGAAGGGATGAAAGACGCCTTGCAACTCCGTCAGCAGGATGAAAGATTTCCAACAAAAAACTAAATACATCATATCAAAGAAAGCGAGGAAATGACAATGGCAAAAAAGAGTATCGTTAGAACTATCGAAGATGTACACAAAGGCGAAAATTGGGGAAAGCTTGATTTACAAGTATTTCACATTATCGGCAGGTGGTACGTTGCGGACTATCGTCTTGCAACATTTGAGTGCGATAGCATCGCTGATGACGGAGAAACCGAACTTGACGAATACGGCGCTTCTAAAAATGACTATGTTGAGTGTAAGTCTGATGAGGAGAAAAAACTTGCCGAATTCGGCCAGGCACTTGCGCATGTTGAATTATACGGGTTCGAAGGAAATACCACATTTGATTTCTTCGAAGGAATCGGTCGTGCTGTCATTGAGGATCGGCCTGAGATGGGAATATCAGCAACGTCCGCAATACTTGCTAAGTGCGGATTAAAGGATTTTGGTAATTTTCCGACCGTCCTTTATGGATGGATTGCTGACCGTTCGAAGTCCGTCAAGGCTACAAACAGCGGTAACAAGATGGATAAAAAAGGCAATGTTACGAAAAAAGCTACACTTGTAAAAGACGCAAGCACAATTAGCGCTGTAAAGCGTAACGCTGTAAAAGCGTTTCGTGCTTTCCTCTATGACGGTATTAACTGGGCGTTTCCCACTGCTTTTTCAGGTGGGGAATATACCGCGCCGGAGTGCATGAAACACTAAATACGGCAAAAAACTGAATAGCCCCTCCTCTGAGGGGCTTATTTTTTTTGGCTTAAAATGTGTTGAACTTTGAGCATGGTTTATCATGCTCAAATTTGAGCGCACTTTAAGGTGAAAGACCCTTGCTATATTTTGCGCTTAATAAGTCGCTGGTTGAAAAATATCAGTGCATACAATCATCATAGATAGACCATGTGAACAACGTGGCTAAAGTGCATGCTGCACGTTTGATGGGCGGTACGTGGAACCGCAAATATAGTCGACTCAATCCCATACGCTCATATTAGGTGTGCCGTTGGCGTTCCTCGCTTTTAGCTTGTAGGAACGACGGGAGGACGACCAGGTCCTTTGTGGTTCGATTCCACACACACTTTTTGTAGCAAAAAATGTGGAGGTGTATTATGAGTAAACATCACTCAAAAGCGTACTGGCGTAAGTTTTATGCATTGCAGTCTGAGAGCAAGATGGAGTTTGAGAACGCACCAGGAGCAACTTACAAAGCTCTTGATGATGTCTCGAGCGTGAGGAGCGATGATGAAAGCGGTAAATGCCGTGTGCGCCAGGGTAACACATGGCGTAATATGGGCGGAAAGCCGTTTATTCCGTATGGGTCTGACAAATTCACTCGTGGAAAGCGTGAATATCACGACCACAATGCCGAGGCACATAAGTATATGGATATGCTTAACGAGCAGAAATATGCGAATTGGAGTGCGAGATGAGTGATACAGATTGTGCAATAAAGATGTGCGAACGATATGAGGCGGGAAGGCGTGAAGCCTTCTCGTCAATTGCTTATGCGCTAAAGTATGAGTACGCAGATTTCGACGAATGTATCAATGACGATATGGATATCGAACTCGGAGAGATTCTTCGTGCAAAAATTGAAAACATCAGAAAAATCCTTCGTAGAGAGGGTGTAAATATTTAAAGAGGAGGTATGTAATGTTTATCAAAAAACGTAGTGCGGCAAAATATAACAGTGAGAGAGTTATCTTTGTCAAGTTTGATTCAGAAGAAGAACTTGACTTGTTGTTCAAAATCGCTCTTGAGTGTGAATGTGACAGTATATCTACAAAGAGTCGCTTTGAGTTTATTTGTAAAAAGGAACAGGAAGCGAACGTAATTGAAGCTTTAAAGGCAAACGGAGCAAAACATCTTTGGGAGGATAACAAATGATTATTGTGCATGATGAGCATCTGATGTGGTGTGGCGATTTACGTGCTATCGGTCTTATTAGCTTTACGCCAGAACTGGATAAATACATAATCCAGGAAAGAATTGACACTGGGCGTGCGAAGCGTGGCGAGCCGTTCAAATTTGGTAAGTGGGTATGCTATGCGCTTACTGATGAAGAGGAGAGGCTAATCCACGAAGAGTGGAAAGCGTATTCTGACAATGTTCTGATGTATGCCGGAACCGTCGCTGCTGAACTGGTTTTTGAGTGGCTGATGGAAATGCATGACAAGAGGTGAGGTGAAAAGATGAAAAAAGCAGCTATGGCGCTCCTTCGTGGGGCGCTTTTTTTAGTGCAAAAGTTTTATCGTGTCATTTTTGTGATCCTTGTTGTTGGATTTGTTTTATTAGCTCCGAGATTTAATCTGCGTAAGATGTGCGTCACCTACATTGACCAGAATACAGGATATGTTTCTCTGGTAGATTGTGAAGGTGAAGCGTATGGAATCTTTGCAGATGAGCTTGAAGTCGGCCAGGAAATTTTGGCCTTCTGCAAGGGAAGCCATGAGGCAATGGAAATTGTTGATTATACCGAACTCGGAGAAGGGAACTTGAAATGACAACAAGCTCTATCGCAAGACTGCTTCGTGACAAATTTTACGAAGCGAAAAGCGAACAAAAAGCGCTTCTTTAAGAAGGTAGGGGAGTGCCGTGATTTGAAGGCGGAGAACGCCAAGATGAAGGCTGAGATTCAGCGCCTCAAGGAAAACCTCGCTCATATTTCTGGAACTTTACAGGCATTCCTCATCTTCTCTGAGGAACTGTCGCTGTCCAGCGATAACAGAATTGTTGATAACAGAACTGGAGAGGTTCTTTCCGAATGAACCGTTGAAAGTTAGGGAGAAGGCTTGTCCTTCTCTCTTTCTTTGAGCGATTCAACAAGGTAAGAGAAAGGAGAAATCATGACAAGAGAACGGATTTATTTTGGTAGCGCAAAGCAAATAGAAAACTATTTTGCCGAGCGCCTTGCAGATATGTCCTATGGAGAAGCGAAACGCTATCTTGAGGCGTGGTGTAAAAACCACAAGGCAGTCTGTAGTAGCACTGAATATGCGGTCGATGACATCATGCAGTTATGTGTAGACCCGTGGGATCCTACGAGATGTCTGCCGTATCTCTGCTTTTAAGAGGGGAATAAAATGGCAAGAATGACGATGAAGGAATTGAAAAGAAGAAATGCAACGCTGGAGCAGTGTGTGGCCATGATGACACAGCAGATTGCTAACTTATCTTGGCACATTGAAAATCTGGAAAGAAACGTAGGTAATATTGCCTACGGAGAAGAGATTTTAACGTATAAATACCTTTATCTCAAAACAGGGGATGAGGCGTATTTAACCGAAGCAAATAGGCTTCGTGACGAGAGGATAGAAGCGAACAAAGTCTGATTTGTTAGGCGATGGTTGAGGACAAGCGAAAGGCTTGTCCTTTTTCATGACCTAATAAATCGCAAAGGGCAAATGCCCGGAAGGGAGAGCAACATGAAAATTACAGGAAAGTATTTTTATGGAAACGAGGTTAGCGCATACGGTCAGAAATGCGGATTTCTTGACTATGGAACCCTCTCAAAGGCTTTTGACTGTGTTTTAAACAACGATATCATGTCGGCAACGGAAAACGCCGGCTTTTACTGGGAGCAGGAAAGCGGATTCACAGAAGAGGATGAAGAACAGGAAGTGTTCCAGTGGTTTATCGTTGATGACACTGGAGCCGACATCCTGAAGGATATTGGCGAGGTCGTGTATTACAACGCTAACCTTGATATGCACCTGTGGGGAGTCACGCATTTCGGTACACGCTGGGACTATGTTCTTACAGACGTACCAATCAACTGTAAGTAATGGAGGAAAGCAAAAATGTACGAACTCAAGGGAGTTTGTGTCCGTCTCTGTGAGGACAGGTCATTATATTCGGCCTGTCCTATTTCATGCCCAGATGATTTAGTCGGGCTTCTCAGAAGCGAAATGGAGACATACGACCGGGAACATGTAATGCTTGTGTGTCTCAATGTAAAAAATCAGCCGATTAATGTAAGCACTGTTGCAATCGGTGGATTATCTGGAGCGGGCTTAAGGGTTGCCGACATTTACAAAACAGCCCTTCTGTCCAACGCAAGCTGTATCATGCTTGCGCATAATCATCCGAGTGGTGATCCGACTCCGAGTCGGGATGATATTGAAATCACCAAGCGGATAAGGGAGGCCGGGGAACTTCTCGGTATCCAGTTACTCGATCACATTGTGATCGGAAACAATATCTACTGCTCAATGCAGGAAAGGGGGATTTTATGAGTGACAAAATTAATTGGTATCTTTACTATCTCGGAATGTCAAGTAACACGGAACTGACACTTGACCAGCAGGTCAGCTACTACAAGGCAGCTCAGGCTGTTCTGAACGATATCAGAAGGGAAGCCGAAGAATGAACAATGATGAATACATCTTTGAAGTCATAGTAGAAGCGAAAGATGAAGAAGAGGCAAAAGAAAAAGCCGAATCTGGGGATTGGATTATTGTTGTGAAAGGAGAAGAGCCGTGATTAAATTCATAAAACCAAAACTCCCTGAATTCAAAGGGAGAATCAAAACGGAAAAGTGGGGATGGTGGGTCAAGCTTTCTGACTTCCACGATCCCGTTTTTATTGTGAAGCTCGGGAACACGCCAAATTTCTAAAAGGAGAAAAACAATGGGCAGCAGAATGACGAGAGCGTGGAAAAACTACAAGAGGATTTACGAAATGGAAGAGAAGCGAAATACTCCGCCACAGAGTGAAGAGGTGAACTTTGCTTTTGCTTATGCTTACAAGGTAACCGGCGAAAGCATTGAGTATAGGCATGACTCTGAGGATTCAAATCCTTGGGGTTAATCTTTACAACGCAAACCAGGCCCTGTGTGGTTCGACTCCACATAGGGCTATTTTAACAAAAAAATATTTTAGCCGAAATCGGCAGAAAAGGAGAACACTATGAAAAAGACCACCACAACCAACATCGAGGCTATCATCGCTGAGCTGGCAAAGAACCACAAGAATATGAAGGAGCAGATTGCTTCTGTAAGAGTGACGCTGGATGCAATGGAAGCCGAAAGCGAGAAGATGCAGTCCGCTCTTGAGAAGGCAATGATCGAGCTGATGAAGGCAAAGGCAGATGATAGCAAGAAGCAGCCTTCCAAGTTATGGCATATCACGTATACATATCGTGGTGTGATAAAAGAACTGTGGTTGGCGAGGGATATCTACATCGCCCTCAACGGCAAATACAACCCAGAAGGGTTTGTTGCAATGGTTGATGGAATCCGTCGTGGCGACTGTATCCGAATCACTCAGGATATGGTCAAGAAATGCGGTTGTCCTGAGTATCAGGGAGACTCATTCTCCTACTGGATGGATGAGGAAGCGGTGGATTATGCGACAGAATGGATGGCAATGCAGGATCAGCACCGACGTAAATCTCCAAACCTCGCCTATGATGCCGATGCCATTGTTCGGCGATACGCCGAGGTACGTAACGGAAAACAGGTAGCCAAAGAGTTCGACCTCTCTCCGGCAGCAGTTGGCCGCATTCTGAGAAGACGTGGAGTGGAGACGCCGGGGCCTGGTTCTAATCGTAAGGTAACGAAGGAAATGGAAGCCACAATCATATGTCTTTCAACAGATGGGTTGCCTCAAAGACAGATTGCACAGATTGTTGGGATTTCCCAGAGAGCCGTTAGTGTAGTCCTGCGTCGCAACGGAATCGGTAGAGGTCTCGACCGTTAAACAAAGATAATCAAAATAGATGTGATTTATTGTCTGAACGTTGGGGATAAGCCAAGCGAAAGCGAAAGCTTGTCCCTTTCTTTGAGCCAATAAACATGCATGGGATGATTATCCAGAAAGGAAGTAGTATGAAAGTTGTTATCAGGTATATGGATTTTGTTGATAAAGAATACAAAGCAGTGAAGGAAGAGACCATCGTCAAAACAAGGAAATGTGACATCTCAAGAATGGTCAACAGAATTCGGATTGACTATATTCTTGGGAAGGTAAGCGAAGATGAAAATGAGGTTGTGTACCATGCTCTGAAAAGGATTGTGAAAGACCCGGAGAAGTCAATCCATATCACGGTACATTCCGACGGGACAAAAATGGAAGGCATTGTGTCCATCAATACCGATAAGGGATGCAATAAGGATTGTGAGGAGATGGCAAAAGTCAAAGGGAGTATCTGCGAGAAGTGCTATGCAGAAACTCTCTTAAAGATGCGGAAAGGCTTAAGGGAACACTGCACCAGAAACTATGCAATCATGAATCTTGGTGTGCTTGACAAGCAAGACCTTCCGACACTAGATGATGACATTGCAAGAGGCGAGTCTTTCGGAGATGCCGGTAGTGTCTTTGCGGCAATCAATATGATCCAGATTGCAAAGAAGAATAAGGGAACTGTACTCAGTGCCTGGACAAAGAAAGCGAAATACTACAATCCAGCATTTGAGACAATAAAGAAGCCAAACAACATGGTGATGGTATTCAGCTCGCCTATGCTCAATACCGAGGTGAAGGTAGAATCAGTACCTTTTGCAGACAAAATCTTTACTGTCTATAATGACGGAACGCCGAGTAATTGTGCAGGTATTAAGTGCCGTAACTGCATGAAATGCTATGGAAAGAAAGCAAAGAAAACGGAGGTGTATATCAGGGAAAAGTTGCGTTAATATAATCAAAATAGATGTTGACATTAAGCTTTATTTCAGCTAAAGTAATCAATATAGATGAAGGAGGTTAAAACATGAAAGAGAAAGCACGCCAGTACCTGTTGTCAATCGGTTATGACGAAGCGAGCGTTGAAGAAACAATCGCAAACGCAACCGAAGAGGAACTTAGGGAACTTATCCCGGCTGATGTTCCGAAGACAAAGCCGAAACCGAAGCCGAGGCGGAATCCAAATCCGCCTGAGTATAAGAGACAGGCAGATGCGAAGCTGAAACTCGGTACAAATATGGTCGATATTCCGATAGGCAAACCTACCGTATCTGAATTTGACCCGGTCGCAGCCGCTATTGACTGCATCAAAAAGGAAGAGAAGAAGCCGCCAATCAAGTACATCGTCACCACCTGTTATAAGATGACGATTTGCTCTGATGTAGATGCGGAAACCTTCAACGCAATCAAAGCCGAATTAAAAGCAAGAGGCGGCAAGTGGTCGCCCGAATTGGAAGGGTTTTTGTTTGACACAAACCCGGACGAACTGTTGTGAAGGAGAAAACAATGGGAAGCGAAGAAATCAAGGCAAAGTTTTGTGGGCCTGGGGCTTATAACTGTACTTTCGAAAGCGGATGGGTGCTTCAGTTCAATCCGACAAGTGCGGAAGAACTGGTGGAGCTTTGCGAAGATACAAAAGAAGAAGACGGAGAAGTAACGGATATCGAAGTCTGTTATACCGTCGCAAAATATGGCACACACTACATTATCTTGCAGTGTGGGGGGAGTTATATTTCAGCGGCAAACCCCAATTGGGACAACAGAACTATGGATATAACTGATGCAATGATACTGTACGAAGAAGACCGTGACAGCATCTCCAAAAACGGAATGGTGATATACGGAGAATATGAAAGCTGTCAGGAAGCGGAAGAAGCGATTCCGCTTGTAATGAGAGTGTAATTACAACTGAATATGGAACTCGTCAACCGAAACTAAGTATAAATTACAAAACGGAGGTAAAAAATATGTTCGCTACTCGTATGTTTGATTCTCGTCGGAAGAGCAGTGATGGTATTGGTGAGTCTATTGTTGGTGCAAGAGACAGCGCAACTGCAATGGCTATGGCTGGTCTCGGTTTTAATGTTGTAAAGAAGGAAATTGCCACGCTTGATGGGATTTACATCCCGGATAAGTTCGCAACTGTAAGGGATGATACCAATGATGTTCTGGGTATTGTTGGTAAGCAGTACACCATCGTCCAGAACGCAGAAGCTTTCTCATTTACCGATGAGTTGGTCGGTGCCGGTATGACTTATGAAACCGCTGGGTACTTCGGTAAGGGAGAGAAGCTCTGGCTTGAAGGAATTCTTCCCGGCGACTATAAGATTCTCGGAGATGAGATTGCTCCTTATGTGGTGTTTATGAACACCCATGACGGAAGCGGTTCTGTGAAGGTGGCTCTCACTTTCACGAGAGTCATTTGCAGTAACACGCTTAACCTCGCAATCAAGTCAGCGAAACGGTGCTTCTCCTTTATTCACAAAGGAAGTGTCAGCGCAAAGATTGATGAGGCAAGGCAGGTTCTCGGATTGGCTGATGCCTATATGAAGGCGCTTGACAAGGAAATGGAGAAACTTGCAATGGTCAAGATTTCGCCCATCCAGTTTGAGAAAGTGGTACTTCCTGCTCTGTTCAAGGTAGATGAGGACACCATGAGTCCTCGTCAGATCGAGACCAAGATGGAGCAGAGAGCGGAGCTGCGTTATCGCTATCAGAAGGCACCTGACCTTCAGGGTATCGGCTTCAACGGAGCGAGACTCGTCCAGGCTGTGGCTGACTACGTTGACCATAGCGAACCCGGTCGTGAGACCAAGGACTGGAAGAAAAACAGGTTTGCGTCTCAGATTCAGGGGAATGAGATGCTTGATAAGGCAAGAGATATCGTGCTTGCCGTAGCGTAAGGAGTTATCCCGCCGCCGGTCGGGTAATACCGGCAAGTAATTAAAACGGATGAAGAAAAGGAGAATAAAACATGAATAAAACAATCGAATTTTCAAGACACACGTATGAGATGCTTATGAAAGCAGCTGCCACAGGCACATGGGAGTCCAACAATGATTACCTTGGAAGGATCGAACAGGGAGCTGTATGTTGTGACCTCACAATAATTGAGGACAATGGATTTGAAAGTGAAGCCTTTTGTTTCGGTGGAAAGTATGCAATTAACGCATATTACTTCCTTCTTGGAAAGGACACAGGATACGGAGAGACAGACAACGGAACACCGTATGATTGTGTGAGTGGGTTCTATGGTTATCTCAAAGACACGTATGAGAAAACCATTGATGGACTCGCAAGGCAGTTTGATGAGTGTATGGATGGCAATAGCGAGTTGATTGCTGGAACCAAAGAGGGAACTCTGACGTGGGAAAATGACAGGTCAAACAGAAAGGAGAAGGCAGAATGAAGATGAGATTTGACGTAGGGGATAAGGTTATTGTGGCAAGAAGAGGTGGAACATGGAATGTAGATGGTGAGATGGATAAGTGGCTAGGAAGGGTCATGACCATTAACTATAAAGATGAAGACTCCTACCAGATGGAGGAGGATGAAAACGAGAATAACGGAGATGGATGGTGGTGGTCTGATGAAGACCTTGAACCGGCTGAGTTTGTCATTCAAGTAACAAAGATTGGTGACAAGATGGTCGCTGAAAACCTCATTTCTGGAGAAAAGGCAGAAGTGAAATGCAGTGATGATCTCAACCGTTCGGTTCGACTTGCGGTTGAGAAGCTGTCAGAAAAGGAAATCCACGTTGGAGATAGAGTAAAGATTATCAATAGCGGCGCTCTGTACACGACCTATCCTGAATGGGTCGCTGAAAACGTAGAAGACAAGTTAAAGATTGCCATGTATGCGTATGGTAAGGATATTGCGGAAGGCGAAGTTTGTACAGTACTGGCAATTTCTCCTCATCAGACATACAAGTCTGACATGCTTGTATATGTTGAGGCAACGACAACATGGGGAAATGCTGAGTGCTTCTTGATTGGTGCTTACGGAGTGCAGAAAGTATAACAAGTGAGTCGAAACGCCGGGATTTTCCCGGCTTCTTGTGGAGATGGCCTACCACAACTGATGAGACAGGCCAGAAAGGAGAACTATGACATATAAAAAGTTGGCGATAGAACTTGTTCGCAGAGCCGTAAGGAAATGGATTGAAGATGTTCTGACTGAAAACGGGATTGATTATAAGTGTGTCTTCGCAAACGACCCGACAATGCAGAACGACAAGAAGCAGGACTGCTTTTATTGGGATTGCACTGCGGAAATCATACTCCCCAATAATGAAACTATCAAAGTCATTGCTGGCGGTACGGCTGATGACTTGATTGGAATCAGTGAAAGCGTTCTCTGGAACGCAAACAAAAAGATACTGTGGATGTCTGTTGCTGAGACTCGCAAGCAACTTGGAATTACCGAACTCAATCTGAAAGGAGAAGGAATATGATTAAGTTTTATGAGGTTGCGCCCGAACACAGAGAAAGCCCGATTGATGACTGGGATTTTGAACCCGGCTACTGGCTTGAGGATGTAAGTGTAACTGGAAATAAAGACTACCGTTCTCATAAATCAGAGGCTTTTAAAAAAGCAGAGCGGATTATCGAAGATGAATACGACATCGAGAATGTTGTAAGGTGTTTTGGTGTCGTAGACTGGGATGCTTTGGAAACAGCTTTCAATTATATGGCGGAATATAAATACCGTAGTGAAACAGTCATAACGAAGTTGCTTCAAGCTTTGACTGGTAACGAATACGATACCAGGGAAATCAGAGGATGTGTACAGGGTGAGTGGAACCGTGTATACTTCCCTGTTTCTAAAGGAGAAGACTTTGTCGAATGGTTTGAAACCGCCTACTTCAACAACGGAAGCGAATGGATTGTTGAAGATGAAGACTCAAGAATCAGCGTTTACTCCTGTGAGTGGGACGAAGAGAAAATGAAAGTCGATCTCGCAGACCAGTGCGGAGTATCCGTTGATGAATGCGAGTTTTATAAGTTCAACGGATGGAAAAGAGAACCTGACTACAAGAAAATTTGAAAGGAGAGTTTATGAAAATTCTTGTTGGGATTGATGGTGACCACTATACAGATTTGGATTACGAGTTTGTAGAAACAAAAGATAAAGCGTTTGAGCAGTTCGAAAAAATCGCAAATGAAGGATATGAATGCTTCGAAATAGAAAGAGAAGAGAACAGATTTACTGGGTATTACTACGATAGTCCACTTTCAGATTATCCGAACTTTATTGTGTATGAATGCTACGACCTCAACGAAAAGCCATATATCCTTGTATGGTGGCACGCTTATAACGGAGTCGATTTCACAGTGCGACAGTTTGATACGTTTGAAGAGGCAAACGAAATTATGAAAGCCGAATCAAACTATGCCTGGATTGAGGAAAATGACCCTGAGTACAGGGAAGTCACTCAGGACGATGGAAGTACTTGTGTTGATACTGGATGCGAATGGGAGATGTGGCAGATTATCAAAAGGGAGGTTTAAATATGTTCTATGTAATTCGTGATTCTTACTTTGATTATGATTATGAAATCATTGGTGCAAGTAGGAAATATCGTAACGCACTGAAGACAATGATTAAAGATGTCAAACGCAAAGGCGGCGGAGACATTGATGTGGACGCTCTTGCTGAAGCCATCGACAACGGCAAGGACTATGAGAACGAAGATGTTCAAATCTGGTTTGACGGAGCTGTGGTTGATAGTGTAGGTAGATGGGGAATTTCTGAGTGGGGAGGAAAGAAAAATGAAAACTGAAATCAACGTTGATGTAAAGATTGAGGAAACTGAGAAAGAGAACCTTGACAAAGCATATGAAGTCCTGTCACGTATTGAAAACTCCTTATCGTATTTGCGTGACAATGGATATTATTCCAGCGTTGATGAGGTTCATTTACCGCAGGAAGTAGAAAGCATCGTTGAGGTATCAAAGAGAATTTACAAACTTAGTTGGCCTGGATGTGAAATAAGGGAGGTGTTTGTATGAAAATCAAAGCTGTGAGAATTTGTCCGATATGTAAAAGTCAGAGTTATATGAACGTTGATAGAGACAAGGCAGACATGATTGGTCTTGTTCCGATTCAGGATTTATTTCCTGAGTTAAACCCAACAGAAAGAGAGTTTTTGAAATTCGGCTACTGTACTGAGTGTCAATATATGCTGTTTGGTAACGGCAAAACAAGGAAAGTGAGGTATATAGAATGAAAATCAAGGTTGCCTACTATGGTTATTGCCGTAAGGATGGTAGCTACAACATGGTTACGTTTGATACGGAAACCAAAACATTCGTCAATTGGGATGGTGGATGTTCCGAAGGTGCAACATTAGTAGAAGCGAAGCTCAGCCGTGATGTTGATATGCTGAGGGAGAAGCTTGAGGAAGACGGATACCGCAACATTAATGGTCACTACGGAAGTTCGGATTGTACACTGTGACAAAGATTGAAAGGAGATAAATGAATGAAGATTATTAGAGATGGCAAGGAAATTGAACTGACAAGAGATGAAATCAGATCGGCAAGCTGGGAATACGATCAGATTTGTAGAATTGAAGACTTAGCAAGTGTTTATGAACTCGGTGAGCTTGAACCAAATGAAGAGAAGCGAATTGATTTGGCAAAAGAAATTGAACCGCTGTTTGATAAATATCTTGGCCTCAATGATACATACTGGGAGGCTTATTGGGAAACTGCGAATATGGCAATTAAAGATTGGATAACGGAGGAATAACTATGATGAATCTTATTCTTGTTACATTTGAAACAGATCTGACACAGTTCCTGATCGATACGGCGTTACGAGATAAAGCAATAGACATTGCGATTGAATCGAACAAGCTTCTTGGAGACTGGGATGAGATACACAATGAAATAGAGGATAGGAGTTTGTATACAGTTGAAAATGTAGATTTTGCGCTGCTTAATGGACTCCTTATACGAAACGATTGTATCGGTATGTTCGGCAACGCAATTGTATTTACGAATTAATCGACCAAAAAACAGGCGTTTGTTAGGAGGCAAATGAAATGAAGATGTATGAGAACATTGAGACCGGCGAAGTCATGACACTCATAGAAGTGAGGGAACATTTTTATGAGTTCGCAAAAGAGAACCCGAAAGTGTATGATTGCATGAGTTTCAATGAATTCTTGAACGATGCAACCGGGAAGAATGGAAGCCTGAGAGAGATTAACGATAGATATCTTGTTGTTGGACATAACTACACATTCAGAGGAGAACTTGAATATAGTTTTTATGACACTCTCAGCGAAGCGATTAATGATCTGCCCGAAAATGATACACTTAGACAAGTTGGTTCTAAAGATGGCGTTGTTCGTTATGCAAGTGATAATGATACTGGGGTATATGAAATCTGGAGTGTCAAGGAGCCATACATTGTTGTGCGTTGGAAAGATAAAGACACAACAGATTTTGATATCTTTAACTTCGATGTTGAGTCTGACGCTTATCTGTTTATGCTTAGAGATGCAAGCAATTTCCTCGATAAAGATTATGATGCACCGAGGGATATATATGTTGGAAGCGAATTCGACCATGGCGTTATAAAGATTGACGTCGGTGATGAATTGCATCGGTGGAATTTTATTCATAATTATACATAATTAAAACGGATGTAGAAAGGAGCACAGCATGAAGATTTGTCCTAAGTGTAACGGAAGTCAGTTCCTTGTTCGTGCTATTCTCGACCAGATGTGGAAGGTAGACGGAGAAGGAAAGCTGATCGAGGTAACTGAGAGTGAAACAATCAGAGATGAAGATGACAACAGTACATGGGTTTGCTGTAAGTGTGGTCATGTGGCAAGAGGTATAGACCTTGAAGAAAAAATGTATGAAGTAACGGTCTCAATAAATAAAAGAAGAAAAATCAAAGCTCGTAACGCAGAAGAAGCAATAGATGTAGCAATAAAAAATATTGTTCAAAAACTCGATAGTGATGATATACCAATGGCTTATTATGTTCGAGATGAAAACGAAAACATAATTCTCGAAGACACGTTTTAATCAAACGTAATCAATATAGATGTAGAAAGGAAGTAAACGATATGAAGATTTGTCCTAAGTGTGGTGGTAAGAGGTTTATCGTACCAGCTCATGTCGTAGAGAAATGGGTTGTTGATGAAAACGGAGACTACATTGAAAACTCTGTTGATAGCTGCCCGACAGTGCTACATCTTCCAGACGAAAACGATACATGGGAGTGCGAGAAGTGTGGTTATACATCTTCTGGTGATGGTTTGGAAATGAAAGAGTATAACGTAACGATTTCGTATACAACTTCAAGAACGCTCACGGTAAAAGCGAGAAATGAAGATGATGCCATTGATGAAGCTGTAAACAATCTTGATATTGAGGATTCACCTATCAGCTATGCGGTGTTCAACAACGGTAACTGTATTGTCGATGGTGCGTTCTGAAAGGAGGACAATATGACAGGATTTAAGCTTTTTAGAATTAAGAATGGCGTTCTGTATCCGCTGTATGTTGATGCAAACGAAGCCATCCCGATTGGTGTATGGCTGAAAGCA
>Ga0256404_1001008_pt1 | contig 71380 bp, 45 predicted proteins | sample RumenRJG_01DNA_FD_185990 | JGI IMG/M metagenome (GOLD analysis project Ga0256404, IMG submission 185990) | Bovine rumen microbial communities from Lethbridge, Alberta, Canada - RJG_01 | ecosystem: Host-associated > Mammals > Digestive system > Stomach > Rumen | place: Canada: Alberta | collected... | reverse complement strand
TGCTCCTCTAACGGTTGGATCACCGATTTCATACATGTGTTCGCATCCGCTCCCGAGTAACTGGTCGTTACCTCCACCGTCGGCGGGGCGATATTCGGATACTGCTCCACCGATAAGGTGTTCAAACAGATATAGCCGATCAGTGCAATCACAATCGCAATCGCACAGGCCATCACATGTTTGCTTATGAATATGTTACCTTTCATAAATCTTCAATCTTCAATTTCCAATCTCCAATCTCCAATTTCCAATGTCCAATGTCCAATTAGAAAATCACCCTCTGCCCTTCATACACATTATTCGCTCCTTCGGTCACAATCACGTCGCCTACTTCCAGACCACTCGTCACTACCAAATCCCTGCCACTGCTAATGCCTACCGTCGTCACGATCGTACTGTATGCACAACTGTCTGCTCCTACTTTGTACACCAGACTCTTATCCTGCAGCCGTACCACCGCATTCTGAGGAACCACCATCACATCGCTCACTTCAAACGGAATCACTACCGTTCCCTGGATTCCCGAGTACAGGCCGCCGTCCGGATTGGGGAACGTCGCCTTGCAAGTCAGCGAACCCGTCGTCCTGTCTACCGTTCCCGTGATACTCGTAATCCTGCCCTTCAACGGATATTCCGAACCGTTCTTGAACAACCACGTCGCATCCGGCATACCGGCTAACAGACTCTCGGTATCTTTCACCTCCGCATGCGCACGCTCTTCCAGCACCGACTCACTCACCGAAAACTCCGCATACATCTTCGCGTTACCGCTCACCATCGTCAGGTACGTACCCGCATTCACCTGGTCCCCGGCATACACCGGTATCGAACCGATCACACCGTCCACCGGCGCCTCGATCGTACAGTAACCGAGGTTCACTCTCGCCCTGTCCGCACTCGCTTTCGCCTGTGCCGTTGAGGCCTGTGCCTGCTTGTACGCGTTCCACGCGTTGGCTAACATATACTTGCTTACGATCTTTTTCTCGTACAGGTTCTGCGTGCTCTCGTACTCTAACTTCGCACTGCTCTCCGACGCTTGGGCGGCCAACAGGTTCGCCTCTGCCGACTCCAACTCCAACGCGGCATCACGGCTGTCGATACGGAACAGCACGTCGCCTTTCTTCACCTGCTGACCCTCCGTAATACATACTTCCGTCAACTGGCCGCTCACCTGAGGCTTGATCGTCACGTCAGACGTCCCTTTCAACGTCGCACTGTACTTCAACGGTAAGGTGATATCACTCTTTCTGATCTCCATCGTCGGGTAAGAACTCGGTACATACGCCACCTCCTTACCGCCACACGCAGCCAGCATCAGCACTGCTGCTACGATAATACAATTTCTTGCCTGTAACTTCATATCTTTCTTTGTTTCGAATAATCGCTTGTGTCTCTTGCACGATTTTGCGTGCAAAAATACAAAAAAATATTCAAATATGCAAATATTTCTTTTTTTTTACTCCATTTTGGCCTTTTTGCTCCCTATAACAACAAAAAAAAGTGTGCCGCGTTTCACAACGCAGCACACCCGTGAAAAGATTTATTCAATATCCACATGCAATTGCATGGGATGGGTTTAGTCGATCTCTTCTTTCTGATCGAACGAAGTACCGGAACCGGTAACAATATTGAGGCTCTCCATAATGCCGTTCGAGCCAAGATTGATCATCTCCGTATTAGGAGCAATATAATTCTTCTTCATAGTTGTATCCTCCTTATTTTACGATTTGACCTTGTACGTTATAAACATTCTCACCGCGTTTGATGAGTACCTGACCGTTCTCAACGAATTTCACTGCCTTAACAGCCTCGAGCTCTACGTTCTCGATAGCGGTAGGTTGGTTGAAGCGCATGGAGATACGTTTGGGAGCAGAAGAAGGAGTGGTGCTGATCTGCAGATAAGCCTTGTTCGCCGGCATATCAGAACCGGTGTACTGATAGAAAGCAGTAGTACCTACACCTTCGTTATGCAAGCAGTAGATAGTGCCGCTATGACTTGCCCATGCACTGCTCGGTTTGAGGTCGTTGGTGTAAGAAGACGAACCGCTACCCGGAGTGAGTGTATAAGTCAGATCAGCCTCACCCTTCACGATAACACCTTCGTTCGCCTTGATATAATTAACCGAAGTGAGAATCAATTCTTCGTTCACGATAGTACCTGCATAAACGGTCAATCCGGCCGGAGCAACGAGGTCTACATCGCTTGAGTAGGAAGCCCAACCATCGATATTGGTCTTAACCGAATAAACCGGAGCCGGTACGTAGTTGATTACGAAACGGTTAGCGATGATGGTGTTCTTTTGAGCATCTTCAATCGTGAAGATATAGTCCTGAGATTTGTCAATGTTAGCACCAGCTACTTTGTCATAAATCTCAATGGTACCTTCCATCTCATAGAACTCCAATTTATACTGGCTAGAAGCGTTTGCCTTCATGATGAGCGGCATGTTGCGCATCGTGGTAGCGCTGGAACCGAAGTGCTCGTAACGGGTACCTTCATACTCTACGTATACCAGAACTTGTTTGCCTTCATCGTTCAACTCAGCATAATACATGGGGTTAAGACCATCATTAAGCGCATCGGAAGTAGCAACAACAGCGCCACAAGCGGCATTGTTGGATGTTGCTCTGAGCACGACTTGTACCTTACCGGTATAAGTGATGGCCATGATGTTTAATGATGCTGCTATCATGAGCAGCGAAATCATGAATTTTTTCATTGTTTTTTATGGATTTAGTCTATTAGTAATATACGAATCCTTAAATGTACCTTCTTGCAATAGAACAATCCTTTTCATTAGAACGGACGTCGTCTTTCCGGAGCCGGTAACTTATCACCAATACCCTCTTTAATACTATCATTTGCACTGGCATCAAGTATTGCAGAAGATAAGGTAACCTCTATTGTTTCTATCGCAGGACTAAAATAATTCTTTTTCATATTCAATTACTTTACAAGTTTTTCGCCGTTAACAACATAGATTCCTGCAGGCAGCGTATTCCATACATTCATCTCACCTACATATTGACCGGTGATAGTATATATACCCTTTGCGCTCTTAGCAGCTTCGGTGTTCTCGATAGCCGTCGGAGCATTGAAGGTGCTAACGATCTTGAAGCGATAGTCGTTTTTGCTATCAGCATCTGCAGTGAACTCATATTTATTGCCCTCTACCATAACAACACTGGCGTTGTTGTCCAAGTCAATGAGTGTCAGTTCTTCACCCTGTACGTTAGCGAACTCGATGGTATATTTGCCACCCTTAACGGTCTGGAAGCCAAGATAGGTGTTCTCAATGTCGTCGGTAGCATAGATAGCCATCTTCTCGCCTGCGCTTACATACATGTTCACTTCGTCATTCATGTATTTAGCAACATCATAACCGTTATCGAACTCCGCAGTGAACTGAGCGTCCTGAGCTACGATGACATGATCAACACCATTTGTGCCTCTTACGATAAACTCAACTTTAGTCATGTCGTTTGCAATGTGACGTGCCGGGGCACCCGGTGCGTTGTTCGTTGTCGTAGCCGGAGTATAAACGGCATCTCCGTAATTCAAAGGCAATGTCGTTGCATCTGCTTTCGGGTTTCTAATCAAGAACGGTTGCATAGGTTGAATGTCGCTCTTGTGCATCATAGATTGAGCAACCCACGAGAACTGTTTGGTCACATTATCTTGCTCATACAAATAGAATGCCTTATCTGCCGGAGCTGGGATCAAGGTCAACAGCGCTTCTGCATCGATCGGAGCAGAGTAGCTGTTCGCATAACCATTCCAGAAGTTAGGACGGATAACCGGAGCAGGGCAGTCGTTACCTACAAGTTTACCCTCGAAGGTTACTTTTGTGCCAACATTCGAATTACTATGCTCCATCTGATAGTACTCAAATGCTTGGTTCATGTCAGCCAAGTTCAACTCGGGCAAGCTATAACTCGGATCAACATTGAGATAACCGATAACTTCCCATTCTGGAGTTGCTGCTGCATAATTGAACTTAGCAAAAACGGTTGCATAGTCATTTTCGATGCTAATTCCTGCCAACTCGCCTGTTTGAGTCGGAACGCCGAACTTCTGCCATCCGAAATTTGTACTACTTACCTTATAACCCTTCGACGTGAACTCAACCGTTCCATTCGGGTGACGGTTAGAGGAAACACCAGGGTTAAAGAGGAATACAGCCGGTTTATTCTCTTCGTTCTTCAGCAAGATATTTGACACAACCGGAGCGGTAATACCTTGAGCTTCGGTAACAATGAATTTACCACCTGCTTCAACGATGATCTGAGCGCCTCTACCAAGGATAACACGACCTACAGACAAAGTAACGCCATCGTGGATCGTCACAATCTGTGTACGAGGATCACCATTGGCAACCGTATCATTTATCACCAACTCAGTCAACGTGAGATTATGTTCTATCTCCTCGCTCATAGAATCCGTATTTTCCGGATTACCCTTTTCCCATTTAACAGATGCGCCTTCATGAGGATAAGCACCTTGGTTATATGCCCCACCGGTTACAGAAGTTTCCTTCGAAGGAGGATCACCTGCGCTGATGACCATCGTGGTTTTCGTCACACTAGGATTATTCGGATCCGGTACTTCTACATAGGTAATGTGAGTACTACCTTGACTGGCTGCTGCACCTTCCAGGAACTCTGCAAGGTTATTCTGTCCAATGGTAACACCATTAGCATTGTCGCTACTCAGATTAGCGCCAATAATCGTAATAGTAGTAACTGTATCAACGTTTGCTGCTGCTACAGCAGTCGGTTCGGAAACCTTCATAATAGCATCAGTAATGGTTGTAGCAGGATCATTAGGATCTGATCGCCATGTTCCACCAACAAATGTACCGCCGGTAATCGTGATATGATCCACTTTGGTAGACTGTGCTGCAGTTGTTACAGCCTCATCAATAGCATAACCATGAGCAGCTGATATGTGAGAGTCTCCACCAACTGTAACATCCATGTCTCCTACATATGAATCACCGGAATCCATTACAATTGCACTTCCACTTGCGTTGGATCCAGAAGTACTTGATGCTGGCGGATTATAAGTTGGACCTGTTCCAACAATTGTAGCATCTTGAATATCTACAGTACCAGATTTAATTAACACACCGACACCACCTTCTATGTATCCTTCCAGTAACCAACGCGCATAACCTGCTGCATATACACCCATAGGAGCTTTAGAGGATCCTGTTTTCTCTGGCCATGCAGAAACTCTTGCTTCTGGATAAACATGGATAAAAGGAGCATACAACGTGTCTGATGCTTTGAGAACATATTCTTTAACATTAGCCAGAGCGTTGTTTTGATCATAAAATGTTGGTAAAGTATCACCTTCGACCACTTTTATATATGATGCATATGTTCTATCATAATGGGTTTTGGTTCCCAGATAGCCATGTGACTGAATACCATACTTGGTTCCCACGATGGTACCATGAACATCAATTCTTACACCATTAGATACACATTTATTAGGATTGCTATACCATGTATTTGCAGCTACATGATAGTCTTTGTCATATCCAGCATATACATTGGTGGCATATTTTAATTGTGGTTTCGCAGGTTTATAATTATCATTTTTCGGATACACAGCATAACCCGGTTGAACGCCATCAACAATAATAGTTGCGCAATATGCAGATTGCGTCAATGTGACTCCTGCTCCAATATACAGATGCGTAAAGTAATCAACATCATCTTCACGCGGATTAATATCCTTCTTTGTAGAACCTGATAGATAGAACAAGTTCTGCCCGCCAGTACCCTCAATCTGTCCTCCGGCTGCTGGTCTGGAGTTTGTAATTTTAAGTTTACCATGAGTTACTACAAATCCGTAATCAGCAGAAGTAGTTAATTTATAGCCATTCAAGTTGATCTCAATGGAACGAGAGTCGTCTTGGAGACTATCCGTGCCAAGCCACAATGTTTTGTCAAGTGTTACGGCATCGATTAACTTAATGACATCACCATTGGCACTTTGCCAGTAAGTGTAGAAATCGTCTGCATTGTCCACTTCGTGGGTGACAGCCGAAACGTTTGTGCCAATTAGCAACATCGTTGCCATCAGCACGAATGAATAAAGTTTTTTCATTTGTTTGTTTTTGTTTAGTTAATACTTGAGGGTTGCCCCTCGTTAATGATTAATTTTTGTTTTGTTTTCTAAATTTATTTAGTTAATACTTGAGGGTTGTTACCCTCGTTAATTATTTTGTTTTCAATGTTTATAGTCTTCTATTCTACTAGTCATATAGGCGATCATAGACGACAAAAAAGCGGTAATCCGCTTTAATTGGATTACCGCTTAGGAATGGAAGGAATGCGTTGATTCTATGCCAACAACCACTGCCAGCAAGGCACAACCTCTATCTCGCCATGTGCATCGGTGATAGTGTCTTTAGTGTCGTAAGTAATGATAGTTCGCCGTTTACACGGAAGGGCATTGACGATTTTGGTCAATGCAGTCACCTCGCGTTGGCGGGTGGTTTCTTCTGATAGGTTAAATGACACTTGTATCGCCCATTCTTCTTCCGGGATATAGAAGTCCACTTCTTCACCTGCGTTATAAAAATAGACTGTATCGTTCTCCGGATCATGACCATAACGTCGGAAGAGTTCTATCGCCACCATATTCTCTAACAGCGACGATTCGCCATCCAGCAAGAAGAGATTCAAAAAGCCGTTATCAATGAAATAGTACTTGCAAATACTTTCTTTTTCGGACAATGCGCCGGTGATATTGCGCAGGCGCAACAAGAACCAGGCATCCTCGGTATGAGAAATATAACTCTGCACCGTCGGCACGGAAATCTTGCCGTTAATGGTAGAGAGGATGTTGCTCATTCGGTTGTAGGAAACAGGTTGCTTGACTGACTCCGCCATCTTCTTAATCAACAAGCGCAACGCTGCAATGTTGCTGATCTTATTGCGCGAAACGATATCGTTCAGATAAATCTTCTGATAGGTACTACTCAGGTAATCGCGCTTAATCTTCATTCCTACCGACTCCGGCATACCGCCCCAGAAGAAGTACTCCTTGTATTGTTGAAAGAACAATGCCCGACCGGAAGTGGTCAGCAGTGCTTTCTCGTCGTAGGGCACTTGCATTGCATTCAAGTACTCTTTGAAACTATACGGATAGATATCTTTGGGAATAAACCGTCCCCCAAGAGTACTCAACACCTCTTTGCTCAACATTTTGGCATTACTGCCGGTCAGGCATATATGTGCTTTGCTGTCCGCCATGCGGCGTGCAAACTTCTCCCAACCGATGATGTTTTGCATCTCATCCAAGAAAATACGCGGCTCTCGACCATAGATCTCTTGATGGCACTCCAACAAAAGATTGAAATCCGCTGCGGTAAAAGTATCTATACGCTCGTCTTCAAAATTGAGATAGAGGATGTCCTCCATAGTGCAACCGTTCTGTAACAACTGCTTGATGATCGCATATAGCATAAACGATTTGCCTGCGCGCCGTACACCGGTGAATACATAGTTGATCGATTCATCCAATACATACGCACGTGGCAAAACCTCTATTTTCTCCACCAATTGTGCATTGTCCAGAAGAACCTGTTTGAGTACCTGCTTATCCATATTTATTAAATTGTATTTTACAGTTTAAAACGAATTTTTTAAATGCTGCTTAACAAATCCGCTGCAAAGGTACAACAAATATTTGAAATACACAAGGATTTGACGATAAAAATCGAATTTATTTGATTTTTTAGCGAGAAAGCCTTGTTATTTGCACATGGAGAAAGCAGTTGACTTCTGCTTTCGAAAAGGGAAGGCTGTCGGGGAGACAAAGCCGACCGAGAGAGGCGACTGTACCTTCGGAGGATTCCTTATTTATAAGGGCGCGCCGACGGTACAACTTTTTTCTGATATACGCAAACTTTTTCTTCAAAAAATGCATTTCTCTTGCATTTTTTTACGGTAATCCATTATGTCAATGTTCATTTGCCTCGGTTTAGAGCCGTGAGGCATGGCTGTGCTTTATTTCACCCTTTGTCCGTCTATGCTGTAGGTGTTTCCTCCGCGACGGATGTAGATCGTACCGTCGAGGAGCACCTTCGTACATCGTACATCGTCCCTTTGTACATCTCCCAAGCCCTGCGTCTTCGGGGTTGCCAAATATGTTGCTATATATTCAGCGTCAGAGGTTGCTTTAGCGATCTTAGGACTCCAACCGGCGAAGGTATATCTATATTCCTCATCTGCCTCTTTGGTAGGAATGACGGATGTGGTTGGTTTCTGGCCATGCTCTACCGTCACTTCGTCTAACAAGGTAGTGCCGTCCTCATCGTAGAAGAGGATGGTATAGGTATTCATGACCTTGGAATAGACTGCCGTATAGGTTGCATCGCCGATGACTGCCGTCAACTCCGGTGTCCAGCCTTCGAATGCCCAAGTATAGGAGTTGGTAGCAGGGCGAGAGGGTTCGTCTCCTTCATACTCGGGGATCGTACCATAATCGACCTTCTTACGCTGCAATTCCTTGCCGTTATAGTTCCGGAAGATGACCGTATATTGGTTCGGAATAGCAGTGAAGGTAGGCACATAGGAGATGTCTCCCGTTACCGGCGCTATCTCCGGACTCCAGCCGGAGAAGGTATAGGTATGATTGGCATCCGACGGGATAGAGGGGATATACGGTGTGGACGGGATGGCTCCGTAGGGCAACGTCATCTGATCGAGAACGGTGACACCATCTTCGAAATAGAAGGTGACGGTATAGGATTTCCCTGCGGTCGTGAAGATGGCAGCGTACGAAGCGTCACCTGTGACAGGGACGAGGGTTGGGGTCCAACCGACAAAGGTATAATCATACTGATCGTCCGACTCCTTATATATATTCGCGTGCGCGGGCGTAACTCCGTAAGCGACCTTTGTCTGATCCACAAGCGTGCCGGTATCATCCAACCATAAGATCGTATATTGGTTGATCGTATCGGTGTACGTCGCCTTATAGGTCGCATTGCCGGTAACCGCTGATATCGCAGGGCTCCAGCCGGCAAAGGTATAGCCATATTGTGCGGTCGGCTGTTTCGTCGGATCCTCATGGGTAGGAACAACTCCATATTCCAGAGTCGATGTGCCTAAGGATGAATTGTCCTCATCGAGCCAGGTGATGGTGTAGGAGTTCACCTCGCTGCTGAATTGAGCCGTATAGGTCTTATCACCCGTCACGGCCACGATCGTCTCATCCCAACCGGCGAAAGTATAGGTATCTTGTGCGTCAGCAGGCTTTGTGGGTGTTGCGCCTTCGTAGTTCGGAATGATACCGTACTCTACTTCGCTGCTTTGGAGCTCCGTGCCATCATAATTGAGGAACATGATAGTATATTTGTTCTTCGTCGCTGTAAAGGAAGCAGTGTACGAAGCATTACCGCTGACGGTTGCTATCTGCGGAGTCCAGCCAGTAAAGATATAAGTAAATTCGGCAGTATTCTCTTTTGTCACATCAGCATGAGAAGGAGTTGCTCCATACTCTAATGTCTCGTGCTCAATTTCGGATCCGTCTTCGTTCAGCCATGTAATCGTGTAACTATTCTTCGTAGCACTGAACGTAGCCTGGTAAGAAGCATTACCAACGACATCCACTATCGCCGGTGTCCAGCCGGCGAAAGCATAAGTAAACTCAGCAGTTGACTCCTTGTTTATATCCGCGTGCGAGGGTGTAGCACCATATTCCATAGTCTCGTGCGAAATCTCAGTGCCATCCTCATTGAGCCAAGTGATGGTGTAGGAGTTCTTAGTCTGGCTGAAGGTAGCTTTGTACGTTGCATCGCCCGTTACATCGACGATTGCAGGAGTCCAGCCGGTAAAGGCGTATGTAAACTCAGCCGTATTCTCTTTTGTCACATCAGCATGCACAGGAGTTGCTCCATACTCTAATGTCTCGTGCTCAATTTCAGAACCGTCTTCGTTAAGCCATGTAATCGTATAACTGCGTTTGGTTGCGGTAAACGTAGCAGTATATGTAGCATCGCCGGTTACGGATGTAACGGCAGGATTCCAACCAGCGAAGGTGTAGGTATATTCAGCAGTTGCATCCTTAGTCAGAGCGGTGTGTGACGGAGTTGCACCATATTCCAAAGACTCGTAACTGATTTCTGTTCCATCTTCATTCAGCCATGTAATCGTATATACCTTAGTTGTCTCTGTATAGGTAGCCTTATAGGTCGCTTCACCCGTAACAGCAACGACATCTGGAGTCCATTTGTCGAAGAAGTAAGAATGTTCATCGGTTGCCTCTTTTGTCGGAGCGGTATGGGTCGGAACAACACCATATTCCACTAACGTACGATCAATTTCAGTATTATCATCGTTCAGCCAAATGATGTAGTAACTATTCTTAGTTGCACTAAACTGCGCAGTATATGTCGCATCGCCGGTAACGATACCAATACCCGGTGTCCAGCCGGCAAAGGTGTACGTAAACTCGGCAGTTGACTCCTTATTTATATTCGCGTGCGCGGGAGTGGCGCCATATTCTAAGGTCTCGTGCGAGATCTCGGTGCCATCCTCATTGAGCCACGTAATGGTGTAACTGCGCTTGGTGGCAGTATAGGTTGCGGTATAAGTCGCATTACCGGTAACAGGTACGACAGAAGGAGTCCAACCTGCAAACGAATACGAAAATTCTGCATCTTCTTGTTTGGTCGGTTCTTCGCCGTTATAGGAAGGAGTCTCTCCTTCTACGATGGATTCCGATGATAATTCTGTACCATCGTAGTTCACAAAACGAATCGTGTAGTATTTCGGATCGCAGGAATAGGAATACAGATTATCTGTATAAGAAGATACTATACCACTAGTATTCCATGAACCGGTTATTTCCCGACGAAGTTTGGATTGTGCATCATGGTCGTAATATTTCTCGTTGCGTTGTGTAAACTGCCATTTCCCGTTTAACCAATAATATGAATTATCCTTTACCATTTGAGAACCAAGATACTCTTTCTCATATTTATTAGTATTGACCCAGTCCTCATTCTTATAACGTTGAATAGTCTCCAAAACTTCATGCCCAGATGCATCATATACATAATTGTAAGAGAAGAGGTATTCCCATCCCCTTTCACTCCATGTATAAGAAATCTGGCTTACCTTGCGACCATTGTTGTCATAACCATACTCGTATTTGGTAGTTCCTTTCCAGGAAGAGGTAGTTGTATTCCAATTAGAATAGGTTGCGTTCATAAGTTCACGCCCCTGCGCATCATATCTATGTTCATATCTATAATGTCCTTGCCAACTATTATTTATCCAATCATAACGTTGATTGAGAGTATCACGTCCTGCTTCGTCATATTTATATTCTATCCTATAAGAAGGAACCCAATCATTGTTCGCCCACGAGGTATAATGCGCTTCCATGATTTTCTTACCCGATGAAGTATACGAAGAAGTATCTTTTTGTATACCTTTCCACACCGAATCAGCGCCACATTGCCATTGTGCATAGAGGGTCTGACGGATACCATCTACCGTCATATCGCTGATATCCGTACGCGTCATAGAGGTCATTACCCATGCATTATCTTGCCATTTGGCATTATGGGTCATGATATTAGTTCCATTTGCGTTGAAGGTGTTGACCGTTCGGTTAGCATATTTCCACTCGTTATCGCTATAGGTATATGACGTTGTGGTGTCGTTTTTATTAGATGCATTGTAATGGTAATCCGTGCGTTTGGAAGCTACCCAAGCATCGTTCGACCAATTAGAATACAATTCCTGCGTCTTGTTAGCGCCTGAATAGACCGTTGTAGTACAGGTCTTATTCACCCAATCAGCGGATCCTGTAGGCCAAGACTGCGTGATCTTCTCGGTGACTTTCTTATTGCTATTGAACGTTTGAAGCGTGCGTGTGCCCGTTCCTACCCATGCATCATTCGACCAATTATAATTGGCCGTCTCAATGCTGTTACCGGCATCATCTACATCCGTAACGGCTTTTGTATTATAGATAAACGCGCCGTTAGACCATTTGTATTTGATTACAACGGTTTTCTTTGTGCCTTTGAAGGTGTATTCCTCTTTCTTTGTGCCGGTAAAGGTACCATTACTTACATTGTAGTTCTCAATCAAATCGTTATTCCCTGCTGCATCATAGCCGGAGTTTTCCTGCAAGGTGAGCGACCAATCGCCGTTAGACCAGCTGTATTTCTCATGCAAGGTCTGCTTGTTGGCAGCATTAAATGCCCATAGTTCCTTCGATTTACCGACCCATGCGCCGTTCGTCCACTGATAAATAACGGTGCTTGTTTTCTTTTTGGCGGCATTGAAGGTGTACTCCTCTTTCTTCGTGCCCGTCCAAACATTATTGGTAAGAGAATAGTTCTCAATCAAGATGTTATTACCTGCCTCATCATAACCGGAGTTCTCCTGCAAAGCCAACGTCCATGTACTATTGGAGCCGTTATATTTCTCATGAAGGGTCTGTTTACCAGCCGTATTGAACTCCCATACCTCTTTCGTATCGTTCACCCAGCCTCCATTAGACCAGGTTTGCTTTTCGTAATAGGTCTTTTTGCCGGAAGTGTAAGTCCATTTCTCGTGCGTAGAGCCTACCCAATTGCCATTTGACAAGGAACTATAGTACGTATATTCGATCTGGTTGCCGGAAGCATCATAGGCGTACTCCTTCTTCGTTCCTGCCGACCAAGCCGTACCGTTATGGGCGGTGTACTGGATCTCCAAAGTGAGTTTGCTGTTATTGTACCACTCCCGAATACGCTGTTGGGAAAGCACCAGCTCATTCGTGGTTGTATTACGGGAATAGGTGGTATATTCCGACTCCCTACCTGCTGCATCATACGCCCAGGTATATTTGGTATCGGCTAACCAATCATTGTTAAGCCAGGTATTATAGAGGATACGCTCTGTTTCTTTGGTGCCGGCGTAGGTATGCTCCTCTTTGGATGTTCCTTTCCAGTTATTGGTATTCGCATCCCAGGCATAAGTAGCGGAATAGGAAGTAGTAGCGGTAGAGGCGGATTCGGTGCGGGATTTGCCGATACGGCTACCGTCTGCGTTGACTGTCCAAACCATGGTACGAGTGGTGTCGCCATACTCATACATGGTCACTTCCACCAATACGGAATCGACATTGAAGGTAAGGACGGAGTCCACCGGGCAGTTGGCGGCTGCAGCACGACGGGGAGCGAAATCCGCTTCGCGAACTAATGGTGCGACGTACCACTCCGGTTCAGAGATAGAATCCGTACGCAAGGTATCGGATTCCGAAACAACATCATATGCCCACGAAGAGACACTACTTAACAGTAGCATCATCCAAACCATGATTACATAAGGTTGTTTCATCTTGTAATTGTTTTGTTTTCAATGTTTATAGTCTACTGGTCTACTAGTCTTCTAGTCTACTGGTCATATAGGCGATCATAGACGACAAAAAAGCGGTAATCCGCTTTAATTGGATTACCGCTTTTATAAAAATAGTTATATATTATGTTACTTAATAGAGGAAGCCGAACAGCCAGAGAGGGATCTTGTTGCCAAACCCTACATCAATACCATCTGCAATAACATAGCTCTCCGGCATATTGGCAATCTGACCATAGCCTTTGGTCTTGCCACCAACTTCAAAGATATAGGTATTATCAATCAACAAGTCGCCTTTGGCCGGCATAGCCAGTCTATGCGAGCATAGCATGTTGGACATAAATGTCTTGCGCAACGTACCTGTATCCGTGTTTGGCGATAAGGCATACATCAAGTTGGTATTGTCAAATAATATCTTTTCGGGTTTCTGCAGCCTCTTCATACCAGTGGGTTTCTGGTATAAACGTCTTATCAGTCCGGCTTTCTGGAGCAAATCCAGCATTTTATAGACACTATCTCTGGAGGCTCCTAATTTGGTTGCCAAATCAGACACATTCAGCGTAAAAGGATTCAACTCGGCTAAGATACCCAATAACACTTTTGTCTTATATACCAACTCATAAGAGACTTTCTCTACTGCGGGTATCTCGACATTTATTATCCAATCCACCTCTTCTTCCAAACGCGCGGCAAAGCCATCGCCTTCTTCTTTGTAGAACGGGTAATAACCATGTTCCAGATATTGCTCAAAATACTTCTGTATCGGCAGTTGGTTTGTCAGATGCGCAGCTATCGTTTGATGGGTGGAAAGAATTTCATTGAATGGGATAGCGGGCAGTTGCGCCAGATGCTCAAACTCCAGATATTCTCTGAAACTCATTCCCTGCATCGTGTAAACACGGCAACGGCGTGACAAATCTGCATCCGTTGAACTTAGTTGCAACATCGAAGAACCGGTAATAACGATATGCAATTTAGGGAAAGCATCATAGATCTCTTTAATCTGCCTGTCCCAGCCGACATATTTATGCACCTCATCCAAATACAAATGGGTTACGCCATGCGAAACAAGGAACTCCGCCAAATCAACAAGCGTGTGGGTGGCAAACCAAGATGTATCTACTGAGGCATAAAAAGCTTTGGATGTATCCTCGAAAGTCCGTTTGATATGCTGCAAGAGCATGGTGGTCTTGCCTACACCTTTAGGACCTTTCAGTAAAATCAACCTGTTTCCCCAATTGATTTCCTGATAGATATACCTTGTAAAATCAAGGGTTGTATCATCCAATAATTGCTTGTACCGTTGGTTTAATCTTTGCATAGATGTCGTTAACTTTAGTCAAAAATGAACTTATTTTGACGATTACAAAAGACAAATTAGTTTGTATTTTGTCTATTCAAAAAGTCAAATTCGACGCAAAGGTACAGTTTTTTTCTGATATACGCAAGTTTTCGAGCAACTTTTTTACTTTTGTCGCTCATTTTTACGGTAATCCAATATGTCAAAGATCATAAACATATCAAAAAAGCGGGCACTTCAAGATCGAAGCACCCGCAACAAAAAAGAAAGCGGGACTGCAATCTTGCTGTTCCGCCAATCGAGGCTCTGGTATTGCCTTTTTATCCAAACAGCAACACCGTAGCCCACGCCGTACGTATTATATATTTTAACAAGGTACACGCATACGCGCGTACGTATATATACATACCATAGGCATCTTAGTGTCGCAATGTCTTGGATAAAAATTTTGAAATTTACCAGATTTCGATTGACCAAAACAAAGCGCGTAAGACGCTATTTATCATGTCCTGTATCCCACCGCACTTATTGGACACTTCCCCGACGTGAGCTTACAAAAAAATGTACGCTGCACGCAGTGCATTTACAGAATACGCCGCAAAATTACACAAAAAATTTGATATGACCAAATATTTGGGCACTTTTTTTCTATTTTTTGTGATTTTTTTTGTATTTTGGGATTTGGGAAGATAGAAATAAACAGAAAAAACAATCGAAGGCAAAGCGGAAAGTGGCCCGCGAGAAGGACCAGCAAAATTGAACATTGGTTGCAGAGGTGATTTAGAGCACTTGCATCTGACTCTTCACCGATGCGCAGCCGATGGAAAAATGGAACATTTTGAAAAGGAGGAAAGAATGACAGAATACCCTTTATACGATGTGCCGTACCTGGTGCGGGAGGCAACACCGAAGCCGAGGTAGAACGAAAGCGGATTTGGTTTTATCAAGAGGCCAAAAGACGAGGAAAATACGAATTTTTGCAAAAATTTCCATTTCAGTGATACACATTGTTTACTACCGCACTATCTTTGCACTCGAAATTGAAAACTAACTCGGCGCTGTCACGCCGAGCACCAAACGAAAAAAAAACTATGAAACGAATTTTGAGAGACGGCCTAGGCGTCCTAGTGTTTGGTACGTCGAAGGTACAGTCGCACAACTGTGCGAATAACAAGTCTTTTCCGCTAAAAATCTAAATGAATTTAATTTTTATCGGCAAATCCTTGTATATTCCAAATATTTGTTGTACTTTTGCAGCGTGTTACGAATTAAAACTACTTACCCTATGAAACATCTTCGCCTTTTATCTGTACTGATTCTTGCTCTTTATGCGTGGTGCAACATGCATAGTGCTATTCCCTCTACGCCTTTGGCGTACTATACTCCTTCAGCAGCGCTGAACATGACCCGAAGCGGTAACGGAGACCCGAATGATGAACCCTACACGGTGATCCAGACAGAGGCAGGTCGCGAGTGCGTATATGTACCGTCCGGCAAGTTTTTGTATTTCCGCATTGACAAGACGGCTGTGCCCTCCACAATGGATACGTTGATCTTCAAGGTGACTTATCTGGACCGCGGTACGGGTGAACTGCGGATGCAGTATAACGCGACCAACAACCGTAACTATGAGTCTTGTGCGGTAGGAAAAACGAATTCGGAGCAATGGATCACGGTGACGATGGCGGTAACAGATGCTTCGCTGCGCAACGCGCAGAACCACGGAGACATTCGTTTCAATGACGGTAACTATATCGCCCGCGTGGAGGTCTATAACGGAACACTCGACCCGATGACCGAACCGGTATGCACGCACGCAGGCGGGAGCGCGTATTCCGAATTTATAGGTAAGTCGGTAGCGGGTTATCAGGCATGGTTCCGCGTAGCAGGACAATATGAGTTCTGGCACCATTGGGGCAACGATGCAATCGCCGGAGACGGCACACGTTGGCCGCGACCGAACAACCACACCTTCGAGATCTATCCCGACATCTCTTTCTATGACGATGTCGACCTGGCACAGACAGGTTTTGCGAACCTCGGTAACGGGGAAGCGGCGAGACTGTATAACGGTGCTTCTCCGACGGTGATCGCCAAACATTTCGAGCTGATGCAGCAGCATGGCATTGACGGTGTAGCCGTTCAGCGGTTCTTAGGCGGCGAGATGCGAACGATCGCCAACAGTCCCGCAGCGACACTCCAGTCTATTCGCACACAAGCGGAGAATAACCAACGACTTTTCTATATCTGCTACGATATCACGTCCAACGGTTTGGAGTCCACCTGGGCAGACCTGATCCGCTTTGACTGGGTGTATAACATCGAGCAGAACTACGCCCTCACGCAGTCTCCGGCTTATGCGACCGTCAACGGCAGACCGGTGGTACAGGTCTGGGGAACGGGATTCACGGATAATCACCCGGGCAATGCGCAAGAGACGATCGCACTGATCGAATGGCTCAAGGGCCGCGGATGTTATGTGATCGGCGGTGTACCGACTTATTGGCGGGAGAACCGTAATGATGCGAAGGGTCCTTCGCAGCCCAACCCTGCCAACCAGGAGAGTTTTGAGGAAGTGTATAAGCACTACGACATGCTCTCTCCCTGGCTGGTCGGACGATTCAGCAATATTCAGGAGGCGCAGTATTTCTTCAATCTCCAAGTCCAGGACAAGGCCTATTGCGATGCGCTGAACATCGATTATATGCCGACGGTCTTCCCTGGTTTCGGTTGGGCAACCTGGAACACAGGTGTTCCGAATCAGGCACCGCGTCAGGCAGGTCAGTTCCTCTGGGCACAAGCCAAGAACATCCGCCAGACAGGATGCAGCAATATGTATTTCTCTATGTTCGACGAGTATGACGAAGGTACGGCGCTGCTATCGGCAGCTACGGACTATACGATGCTGCCGACCGATGCTTATTTCCTGACCACTTCGGCAGACGGCCGCTGGCTCTCAGCAGATTTCTATCTGCGTCTGGCAGGCGATGCAGCACGAATGCTGAAAGGGGATCAAGACACGGCTTTCGCTACGCCTTATAGCCTCGGACCTGTGTACTATCGCAATAGTTTTGAAAGCCGCACGACGCCCTATAACTATGTGAATAACGTAGCGCAGAACACGGGCACGTTCCCGATTGACCCCTGTTTCTACCAGCCGCAGCAGATCAGCAGCAGTAATATGAGCAATCCGAAGTGTGAGATTGTGAAGTCCGGTGCAAGAACGGGCGAGTATGCCGTTTCTGTGAGCGGCAATGCTTCCGCGAATGCGGTTTGGCAATATTGGTTCTCGAAGACAAATATAGAGGTGACGAAGCCTATGCGTCTGACGGTTTACCGTGCAGCAAGCGGTATGGGGGAGAATGTGCAGATCATGCTCAGTATGCGTTCCGGACAAAGCATCGTAAGCCATTTCGATGCCGTAGATGGCGCATTCTCTCGGTTAGTAGCAGATATTCCGCAGTCGTTTGTGGGAGATTGGATTGAGGCGATTTCTGTCTATCTCAATACCGGCGAAGCGGGTTCTTTCTCGGCGATGATAGATGATATCCTGATCGAGGAATGGGATGGGCAAGATACGGCGATAGAGCACGCGGAGAGTTCATTGGACTTCGGCACAAAGTGTTACGACCTCTTAGGCCGTCCGGTTAACGATGATTACAAAGGGATTATAGTTAGCCCTGCAGGGAAATACAGGATGAAGTAACCGCAATTTAGTGCAAATTAGTACAAAAATACGGATAAATATTTGCGTAATAGTACTGATGCGATAACTTTAAGAAAAAAACAGACAAAACACTTTTGAATGATTAAAAACTTTGTTTTTTGTGTCAATTACTGCTAAAAACTCCTTAAAAATATATTTTTAGATAGTTTTTACCACCAATTCCCCAAACTCTTCGAGTTAAATCATTCAAAAGACATAAACATAAAAAACATATTTTTTTCAAATCGAAAAGTCTGAGCATATTCGTATGTTGATGAATATAAACAATATACAGAGCAAGTTACTTAAGTTAACGCATCAGTAGTATTTGCGTAATTCAAAAAAAATGTAGTACCTTTGCAGCCGGAAACGTAAGAAATAAATAAAAGTAAAGTCCTAGAAACGTGCATAATAGCACATACATAACACTCAGAAACGTGAATTTTTTGAGCAAATCATTTGCAGATTCCCCCCAAAAAGAATAATATTTGTTGTAACTTCGGCAGCAGATTTTGGAAGGTTCACCAAAAGTAAAAATTTCTTAAGAGGATATAGGAATAAGAGAAGGGTGACAATGGAAGAAGCAAGCAATGAGCATCCATTGAGCACCCATTGGAATAAGCTGGAGAAGTGCTGGAGACTCAACGATGGATAGTCGATAGATAAACGAGACGAGTTAGATGGTGTGAGGAAGCTGTTGATCCATCTGTATATAGACAATTCGTAAATTTTTAGCCATATAATATTTCTTGATTTTTTTGCGGATAAGATTGGTGTTATTATTATTAATAATAATATGCATTTTTCGTGCAATTTTATCTATATTTTCATTATACTATTTTCGTATATGCGCGAAAAGCAGTAACTTTGCAGCGGTTTATTAAAGAAAAACCGCCAAATAGAACCATGAAAATTATTAACCCCAAAATCCAATAAATTATGAAACACTTTACTCAAGCAACCGCGAATGGGCTTTGTACCCCCCCCTGTGGTAGTTCGCAAGGTAATTTATCGAGTTTTCGATTCCGTAATTCCCTTTTGATGCTGTTCCTCCTGCTGATTGTGGGAACCAATGCGGCTTGGGCCGGATGGCAGATTCGAGGAGAAGGTTGGGGAGGAGCGAGTTGGGTAAGCGCTTGCCCGAATATGACCAATCAAAATGGAATTTGGTATGCTAAGTTGTCCTCTGTATCTTCTGCGATTCAGTTTAAGGTGATGAATGGAAATTGGGATGGCAACAATCAAATATGGTGGGAGAGATCAAGTGGCGGAGCTAACCATAATAGTGGAAATGCTAATTTGGAAAATGCAAATGATAGCGATCAAGATGGCAAACATCGTTTTAAGTATACTCCTTCAGAAACGGTAGATTTATATATCTACACAGATGGTTCTCAAGTATGGGCGAATGCTGTCGCTGCGGGTACGTCTTCTTTATCGGGGCATACCGTTAAGTTGCATGGTGATTTATGGCAAAATCCCAGTGGCTCTAGTGACGGTTCTAAAGGATGGGGTGATTTTGCTTCTTGTCCGACATTGACACTTGCTCCTGGGGCAAGTGAAGTCGCCAGTGTATCTTTTCTGATACCTGCGGTTCCTTCTGACGCAAGTGCAGAAGCAAAAGCTCGTTTTGAGTTGTATGACGGTAATACTAAAAAGGATGTAGGAGAATCTAATGTTATCGTTACTGGATCTGGTGTAAGCAAAGCATATAGCAGCGGAAAAATCACATTAACCATTTCAAAATCCTCCAATACACACTTAGTAGCCAAACAAGTAAATGTCCATTATTCTCTGGATAATAAGATTCGGATTTCCGTAACAGATGTTACATTATCCGGTGATTGGTATTTATACTATGATGGAACACTTCAAAGTGGGAAATTTACCAATGCTGCTGGCTCTATTACGGTTAATAATGTTCCAGCGGATAATAGTGGTAGTTACCATAGTTTCTTCATTGCAAAAAGCAATTCATTAACAGGTACAAGTGTTAGCCATCCCACAGGAAACATCCGACAAGGTGTAGTATGGTTAGGTGGACTTTACCTTGATAAAGCGGGTTCCACTACAGTTGGTGGTGTTACATATACTTGGGAAAATAAACAATATAGGGCTGGAAGCGACGGATTTAGCACATATGCCGGTTTTTCGATTAAAGATAAAGGCGATGCCCGCGGTGCTTTCAAACTTTCTGAAACTTCAAATGTAACATTTACACTGAATAACGGCGTGATTACGCTTACAGCGGCTGCAAACGGTGTGGTTATCCCAACAGACAGAACCTATGACGGAAATGAGTATATGTTCTTCCATAAGACGCAAACTAGTACAGAAGCCAATCACGATCACGATTTCTCTAATGACGATGCCCGTCTTTTTGTGCATTTCAAAAACGCAGGGGTTGACAACACTTCAGAAAGAGCCTTCTTCTGGGATGCCGATAGGACTATTTACGCCGTCAAAGTTCCTGCAGGAACATATAAGACATTCAAAATCTATCGTATCTCCCGCGAAACAGATGGTTGGTATGAGTGGAACCATTCGTATGAGTTGAATCTGGATTACGTAAATGATTACAATTACCTATCAGCCACCTCCACATCTGCTCCAACATGGACTTCCTATACTCCGCCAACATTCCGATTCGTTCTATCCGGTACACCTGCGTTATCAGGGGATAACGGAGAATTCAGTCATTGGAATGGTAATGGTACTGTTTACACCGGAAGTACTACTAAAATTTTGAATAGCGGTACTTATAAATTTAAGATAAACCCTGCAGGTGTCACCACCGCCAATAACATGTGGGTCAATGAATTCAACTGGAACGATATAGATGCTGCCAACTCAAGCAATAATATCAATTTACGTAAAAATCCGGCAAATGACAATACCGAAATTTGGTTTGATTTGGAAACGCGCTCAGAGGTTACCATCGCTTGTGATGGAAATAAAGTGACAGTTAACGCAACACCTTCCGCTCCAGAACCATTGTCCGGCGACTATTACGTCTTTGGTGCAGGCGGAACCAATTGGGTGACAGGTTGGAGTTCGAATTGGAACAATGAGGCCTACAAGATGACCATTGCAGATGGCGTTGCTACCAAAACATTCTACAACGTTAGTGGACAAGGATTAGAGTTCAAAATCCACAAAGGAGAAACGGAATATAATAACAGTTTATTGTTAGAGGAAGTTGGTGAAAATAATTCACACCTCATCAAGAAAGTATGGAAAAATGGCACAAATATTGATTTTAGCATTTCCGATATCAATATTACCCACAAAGCCGATGTTACAGTTCATTTCGATGGTGAACATATTTGGTTGACGGCAGTTCCTCATCCGGAGACTGTTGCCGGTTCCGATTGGTATATAATGGGCTCAGGAAATGTGGGAACCGAGCATAATCTGGAATGGGGCAAAGATACCCAAAAAGGACGTGGTAATGAGCATAAAATGACCGTTCAAGACGGTGTTGCGACTATCACGTACTACAATGTTCCTAACAATAGTATATCATATAAGGTATTCCGCGGTAGCGATAATTATGAGATTAACGATTTCTACTATGATGCGTCCGCTTCTTCGGGTATCATCTGTACTGATCAGGATGGAAACGATAACATCAATGTAAGTCTCAACAACCAAAATATCTGCATCCATTGGGACGGAACCAAGATTTGGACAACCGAAGCAGCGGCTCCTATAACCACCTATACCGTTACGATTCATCCGAATGGAGGTACTGCTGTTTCGCCATTATCAGTTGGAGAGGGGCAAACTATCAGCTCTATATCCTCTACTTATGGCAACGGCACAGCTAAGTGGTATGAGGATGAAGATTTGACACAAGAATTCATTCTCGGAACTTCTACCGTTACTGGCGACATGGATCTCTATGCGAAATGGGGCGTAAGCGGGAACTTCTATTTGGTCGGCGACTTCGGAATGCATGATAAAGGTTCAAACTGGGCATTCAATAGCGGTTTGGCTATGACAACTACTGACGGCGTTGCCAGTGTAACCTACATCGCGCCTAAGGGACGTCACCGCTTTGAGATACTGACTAGCAGAAGCAGTTGGCCTGCAATAGCCAATCAGGGTAGCGGGTTGATTGCTGCCTCAACCCCAACATTGAGTTGGAGTAATGAAGGTGCAGGTGGCTATTATCACTTTAGGTTTGATTTGGACGCTCCGAAGAAAGTAACTGTTCGTTATGATGGTAAAGTTTCTGTCACGGCAGAGGATTATGTCGTTGCAAAGACTGGTTGGACTGTAGCAAGTAAGTCGTTGTTTGGTCATGGCACAGAAGAATCACCGGATAACGCAGATGATGGAGCCTACATGAACGGCTATAATATGACAGAAGGTCAAATGAATAGCGATGGCGAACTCGTTATCCATAATCTCAACGCGGGCACGTATAAGTTCTGGATTGGTAAATACAATACTGCTCTGAATAAGCAAAAACAGAATGTGGAAGTATTTGGAGCTGCTCACGTGGATAAGGCGAACTCTTCCTTAGGCGATTATGGCTCTCTTGCGAACGTAAGCGACGACACTTATAATCGTTCTATTCCAATGGATGATAAGTTGCATCGTCGTGTACAGTTCACGCTCAACCAACGTGCAAGCATCAAGATTGCATTTGATGGTGGTAAGATAACTGTTAATCTCCTGCCGAAATACACGGTAACGTTCAATAGCAATGACGGTAGCGCCGTAGCTTCGCAGAGCGTGTTTGAAGGCGCAACGGCATCCGAGCCGAGTGCACCGACGAAGGCAGGTTGCAACTTCCAAGGCTGGCAACTCAGCGGCGTTGATTACACCTTCAGCGAAGCGGTAACAGGCAATATCACATTAGATGCTGTATGGGCAAACAAAGCTATTGAATCGGTAGCTTTGAGCGAAAGCTCACACACTACTTGGATTGGTAATAGCGACTTCACCCTGACACTGACCAAAGACCCTGAGGACCTCAATGCTAAATCGGTTGTTTGGAGCAGCAATAATACGAGTGTGGCAACCGTCAGCAATAGTACCGTACATGTTGAAGCTGGCGCCGAGATAACGGAGGAAACGGTTGTACGCATTACCTGCACCGTTACGGACCAGTACAATGTCTCGCGTTCTGCATACTGCGATGTTACCGTTGCACCCTGTCAGATGACAACAGACAACCTCTACAGCATGAACGTTACGGGCTATAATAGCAGCACCGGCTCCAGCGCGACCCTCAATGGTCTCTGGAACGAGAGTAGTGATAATACCGAGCCGGCTACGTTCAGAATCGTAAAACTGAAATTGTCAGATAACAATTACATCTATGACGACAACGGCACCGTGAAGATGTCCACCAACGCTTCATTGGCAACGGCACAGTGGTATGAGATACCGATCGGAGAGAACTTCTCACCCGATTGGACAGGTAGCAGTTTCGCATTGTATGAATTTAAGAATGTCTCCACGGGCAAATATATGCGCCGCAGTGATGTCAGTGGCGGTGGCGGAGATTGGCGTTATTATACAACAATAACAGATAATCGTCCGGAAGACGGCACCAAGTATCAATTCTTCTACGACAACACGCATAGTAAACATCTTGTTTGCCGTGCGAACTCAAATTCCTCATTGCAGGCTTCATATTGCCTCCATAGATGCAACTCTTATATGGATGGAGATAATTACAATAATTGTCCGATGCCGAATGTGCCATGTGGTACCTTTACTGATCCTGACGGAAACGCACATACCAAACTGCACGAGACAGTAGTGGTTGATCCTTCCTACTCTAACCCGAACTATAAAGCATCGCAGATGAACAGCGCATACTACCGTATGAAGGCGGATGCTACCGTTCGGGCTAATCTGGCGAACGGTTTGGCATATGGATCGGTTATTACCGTACGTCTCTATGCGGATGCAGCTACTACGGTTCAACTGACCAAGGCTGATGGCACCGAGATTGAGACCATCGACCTCAGTGCTGATGCAGCACTGGACTACACCTACACAGTGAACACCGCATCGCTCCTACTCGGCGAGAGTGCCTTCATCATTAAGGCGGCTGACAACCACGCCGCTATCGCTTCTATATCGGTATCGCGTACACACGCGGTAGAGCCCAATGACCCTGCGCTGGCATGGGATGATGTCGACCTCGAGACCACCGGCATTACACAGTCCGCATTGGGCGGCAATATTGTACATACTGCCGCTTCCGTTGCCGGAAGCACGGGCGCTATCAGCTATACATCGTCCAACACCGCAGTGGCTGATATAGAAGCCGACGGTACCGTCCTTCCCCACATGGCGGGTTCTACCATCATCACCGCCACTATTGAAGAGGCAGGGTGCTACGGCGAGGCGTCTATCACCTACACTATCACCCTTACCGAGCCGACATTGGCGGAGCGTATAGCCGCTGACGCGGGCGAAGGTATCACGCTGACGCATGACTACGCAGAGAATATCGTTATTGACAAAGCTCTCACCATCAATGGTAACGGTCACAGCATCGGTAACCTGAAAGTGGAGAACGTGGGTGATTTGACGCTGAGTGGTGCGCTGACGGTAAATGACTTCACGATCTGCGCGAAAGCTGGTAACTCAGAACACAAGGCTGCTTCCGGACAAGTACGCGAGGCAAGCAACCTCACCGTAAACGGCAATGCATACTTCCTCTACACCGTAGATCCGAGCGGAACGGTTCACTACGGATGGTATGACTTCACTGTACCGTTCCCGGTTAATGTGATGTCCGGCATCGCAGGTATTGATGGTAGCGGGCTCAACGAGAACTTTGTGAACGAGCGCGATTACGCCATCATGGAGTTCTTGGGCGACAAAAAGGCAGCAGGTCAATACGCGTATAAGAAGTTCCGCGGCATCATGCAGCCCGGTATCCTGTACTCCATCACCTTGGATGATGACTATAACTACAACACCATCCGCTTCAAGAAGACAGACGGAGCACTGGCACCGATTGCGAGTGTAGATCTTCCCGGCCATTCGGGCGAGATTACGACGAAAGAGAACTGGAACGGTGTAGGTAACGGATCACTCCACCACATCAATATCGGAGGCGTGAGCCCTGAAGTCATTCAGGTATATCAAAGCGGCGATAAGAGTTTCTTGCCTGTTGACCCAAGCAGTTGCTCGTTCGCTGTAGGTGTTGCCTTTATGATACAAGGAACCGGTACGATGACGTTCCCGCAAGCCTCACACGTCTTATTAGCCCCCAGACGTGCAGCAAGTGCTCCGCAGCGCACCGCTATTCAGATTGCCGGCGAAGGCAAACCGTTCAGCGACCAACTCTTCATCTCGGCTGACGAGATGGCAGGACAGGCATACACGCAAGGCGTGGATGTAGCGAAAGCCGGTGACCTTGGTAGCGCGAAGGTAGCACAGCTCTGGACGAACGCTTACAACACTCCGCTCTGCGCACATGAGGCACAACTCATCAACGGCGAGGCACACTATGCGCTGTCGATCTACGCACCGGCAAACGGCAGTTACACGCTGACAAGTCAGAACATCCCGGATGGTGCTACCCTCTACCTCACGCAGAACGGCAACATGATTTGGGATCTGAGCGAGGCGTATACCCTCGACCTGACCAAGGGTACCAACACCGAGTACGGTCTGCTGCTCGTAGAGAGCCATAAGATTCCGACCGGCGTGGACGCTATCAACAGCAATGCCGACACGAAGAAGATCATGCGCAACGGCATTCTTTATATCCTGCGCAACGGCAAGGTATATACGGCGCAAGGCGCAATGATGCAATGATGAAATGATGAAATGATGAAATAACAAAATTATTATAATTATGAAACTGTATTTAAAACCAGAAATTGAGACTATCAAGATCAAAACCGCAGATTGCTTTATGGCGGCAGCAGGATCCGGTGAGCATGGAGAGAATGCTCCGGCACGGAAACAGAAAGAACCATCATTCTAAATTGCTATCCATGAAAAAGCACGATCTTTTCAAATATAGCACCGCTGTTTGGTTGGCACTCTTATGTGCCACCAACAGCTGGGCGGACTATCGTCTGAACAATCCTATCGGTGCGGATGGTTATTACATCGTCAAGTGGGATTGCGAGAAAAACGATTGGGCAGAGTCCAACGACATGGAATACGACGAGACCTTTGTCCTCGCCGTGGATCTCACGGGTACCGCCTATGCGAGCTGGGTATCGAATGAGCAGCCCCGGAACGGCGTCACCTACCCCGTAGATAACACCATTGTCAGTCTCAACACTTTCCGTGGCTCCAAAGGTGGCAATGAGTACAAGGACAACCGCGCGCGTCTATGGCATATTCGGGACAATATCTACGGCGCGATGTACAATTTTGCGCAGTTTGAGACAAATGGCGGATGGGTTAACACCACTCCGGCTATCGGCGAGGAGACCAAGATTTACGCGCGTATGTTCCCTGCCGCAACATTATTCAGCGACCGGTGTTACCCCATTGATCCTACCCAAAAGGAGGGAAGTTATTGGGGGTATGGCGATTATCCTGACAGATGGTTTAGTGCGACAAATGATAAACCGCTGTTCGTCTTCGCTCCCTACACGGGTACCAAGACCGGTGCGCAGTTTACTACGGATGAAATGACGCCCGGTACCCATATTTTTTACGATAACAATCATTACGTAGTCGGCAACGGCTATGCCGCGCCGTGCGACGTGAATGATCAGGAGTGTTGTCCGTTCTTCCATCCTTTGGATCCGGTCACCCAGACCGTTCCGGTAGGCACCGACACGACTTTGGTAGCAAAAGCGAAGAGCGGCAACCTGACGGGTGTCACCTATCAGTGGTACCGCTACGTGACCTCTGCAGGCGAGACAACCGCTGTGCCTTATACCGGTCAGGGAGCACAGACCAGCACCTGTCATCCCGCCACCAATGAGGGTGAGACGGATTATACCTATTACTGCTTCATCACGACAGACAACTGTCCGGAGGGTGTCTATACTACCAAAGCGCAAGTGATCGTCTATAAACCTTGTCCGGAATACACGATCACGGTAGATGACGTGGAAGTGAACGCTGCACAGACCTTCTACCCGGGCGGCTGGTACATCATCGGTTGCACCAGTACAGCAGGTACTCCCTCTGTTCAATTGTCCACCGGTGCACCGGCCCACATGGGTCACGATACGCTGTATATCGATTCTGATGCTACGACGGCACCGCTCTCGATCACGTTCTCTACGGCAGAGACCGCTGATTATGCGGCATGTTCCGCTACGCTCAACGGTCTGATCTCGCAGTGCGGCGAGGACCAAGCATACGTCTTCAAATGGGACGACAACAAAGGATATGCCATCGATAATAACGGCGTCGTCCAGATGTCGACGGCTGTGAATGACAATACGGCAGACCGATGGTTAGCCCTGCCTACGGGTACACAAGTATTAGGTCAGGATGTGGTTTATCTGTACAACCTTAACACCCATCAATATCTCTACCACGGACCTATTCAAACCGCCTCCGGTGCCGGAGGAGATTTCTCCGCTGCCCTCACGTCGCCTACTTCAAGCAATAGCGATGAATACAAGTGGATCTTCTATCAAGGCGACCAGAATCGTATCTACATCATGAATATGTCCAATTGGACGGGCAACTGGCAACAGGCTTTCGTGCTGCATTGCCGCAATTGGGACTATATGTACTGTCAAGGAAATAATGGTCAGTATGCTATCCATGTCTGCCATCCGGATATGAAAGTAGGTAAGCTGGATGGCTATGAGGTGAGTGGCGAGATGCACACGTCGGTGAATAACCTGATTACGGTGACCGGCACCAAAGCCGTTCTGCCGGCTACGGCACTTGGCTGGAACGGTACGGCGCCTGCAGCTATCGTCAATATGGTAGCCGGTCAGGATACCACCTTCACCGCCAAACGAACGGATACCACCCATTCGGTCAATAAGATCATCACCTACTCTTCTTCCGACCCCGACGTAGCGACTGTGGACGCCGCTACCGGTAAAGTGACGGCTGTGAACAGCGGTACCGCTACCATCACCGCCAAACTGGAAGATGCAGGTTGCTTCGAAGGCGCAGAGATCACCTACGAAGTACATGTACAGGGATGTAGTGCCTTCACGTGGTCTATCGACGGCGAACCCGGTTTGAGCAAACTGCTCTACCCGGGCGGCTGGTACATGCTCAGTTGCAGCAGTGATGACGGCGCACCGACCATCACAGTCACCGGAACCGGCATCACCGTCGGCACCGCCACCACATCCGGCAACACGACAACCGTTAAGGTGACACTGAACGGCAATGCCGCAGGTACGATCACGCTCAAAGCTGCGCTTCAGGTAAGCGGTATGGATTGTGAGGACAACCAGACGGTTCCCGTGAGCGAGTGTACCGAGACTGCAGCCGAGAGCCGTAAGATCGAGTGGTATAACTACAACGGTTCGACCACTTTCCCGCAATACTGGATTCATAACGGAGACCCCGTCTATCTCAGAGATAACAACGGCAAACTGGAAGCCGACATCGAGCATAGCGACGGAAACGACCAATGGTATATCATCAAGACCGGCGAGAAATGTCAGGGCGAAGATGTCTTCTATATGCAGAACGTACAGACGATGCGTTATGTCTATCGGGGCAGCCAGACCGGTAACACGGGCGGCGACTGGGAGTATGCAGAAGCATTGCTCTCGGCTACCAATGCCCAAACGGATGCCTATAAATGGATCATTTATACCTATAACGGCAAGACGGCTGTAGTCAATGTAAGCGGTTTCACCGGAACGAACTTCACCAACGGTGCGTACATGCTACACGTACGCAACTGGGAGGCTCCGGGTCTGTTCTCCAATCCGAATATCCCGTCTCCACGGATGGTATGCGGTAAGATGGCCAATCAGAATGGCAGCCCTGCTTTCTACTATAAGAACTATACCACCACCGTACCTATCACCCAATTCCAGACACAGATCGCATGGAAAGACTCTGTGCCGGATGCTATCAAAGAAGTGAAGGCAGGTGGCGTTTATACCTATGCTATCGAGCGCACGGATGACCTTCACTCCATCAACGATGCTATCACCTACGTATCCTCTGACCCCGCTTTCGCGACAGTCGATGCTAACGGCAAGGTGACCATCGTTGGTACGGAAGGAACGGCTACCATCAAAGCTTATCTAAGCGACGTAGGTTGCTTCAAAGGCGACACGCTCAGTTATCAAGTAGTGCTGAACTTAGACTGCCCGACCTATACCTGGAGCGGACAGAACGCTCAGATGTACGCAGGCGGTTGGTATGAAGTGAGCTGCAGTACCACTGCAGGCGCGCCGACCATCACCGTCACCGGTACCGACGTAACGGCCAACACAACCACAACCGGCAACACGACGACCGTCAAAGTGACCTTGGGCGGTAATGCCTCCGGCGATATCAAGATTAAAGCGGAGAACCCCTTAGTGGGTGGTTATAAGCTCTGTCCGGATTCGGTGATCATCACCGTCTCGGATTGTCCCGCTACTGTCACGGCGGCCTTCAAGACCACCGTCAACTGGCAAGGCGCTACACCTCCTGCCGAGATCGTGGCAACGACGGTGGGTCAGACCTACACGTACACCATCGTACGCACGGATAACATCCACTCCATCAACTCCGCAATCCGCTACGAGTCCACGGATGTTGCTGTAGCAAGCGTGAACAGCCAGACCGGCAAAGTGACGATTGCCGCGGCTTCCGGCGAATGCGAGATCCTGGCGATACTCGAAGATGTGGGTTGCTTCAAGGGCGACACCTTATCTTATCGCGTACGCCTGTACGACTGCACGCAGGACATCACCACCCATACGGATTATATCCTGCCCAAGCAACCGAAGACGACGGAAGACTGCTCGTATATCGTACTGTGGGACTGCGCGAATGATACCTGGGCATCTGACAACACGATGGAATGGGGCGAGACCTTTGTCTTTGCCGTCAACCTCGCCGGAACGGCGCTGGGCGATTGGGCGATGAAGCCCGCAAGCGACCCGGCTCTGGAGCGCTCGATTGCTTTCGACCGCTTCCGCGTGAAGAACGACGAGGGTACCCAATTCAACCTCGACGCTTCGCGTCTGTGGCACATACGCGACACCATCTTCGGTGCAGAGTTCAACTTCTCGCAGATCCCCTACACCAACGGTTCGTTCTACACGCCTGCCATGGGTGAGCAGACGGAGATCGCCGCCCGCCTCTTCGGTCAAGAGACCGCCAAAGGTGCCGAATGCGGTGCGGCAGGTCCGTCCAAGGCATGTAACTGGTGGCAGTGGTCCAACGAAGGATCGTTGCAGAACCAGTTCACGGGCGAATGGCTGTCAGGTTCGTACGTATCGAACAATGACGAATACCTCTTCCGTTTTGCGCCGTACACCGGTAAGTCTGACCCGGTTATCAAACCGTCAGACGATGACACGCGTGACCAATGGTACGACAATCATTACTTCACCTCCATCAACGGCTACCGTTCGCCGTGTCCGAAAGCATGGCCGGTAGACCAGCGACTAAGCGCTTCTGCCACCTCTATCTGTCTGGAGAAAGAAGAGACGGCCACCATCCAATTGGCAAGCAGTGAAGCCGGATGGGCGTATACCTTGTATCAAGACAACAGCGAGGTCAGCGGTTCCTTGCAAGCCGGTACCGGTGCAGCACTCGCTTGGAGCGAATTAGGCGTAGGCGAATATACCGTCCTGGCTACGGCTACGGATGAGACATCGCAGCACTCCGACTGGATGGGCGACTGCTCCAAGACGCAAAAGATCACCATCAGCGCGGCTGTCGACTGCGTAGAACCGGAGGTTTGTGTGGATGCGATCTACCGCAAATGGAACGACCTGCTCTTCGTGGATAACGGCGAACAGCTCTATACCGCTTATCAGTGGTACAGCAATGACGCGCTGCTCGATGGCGAGACCCGTCAGTTCCTCTATACCGAAGGCGTGATTCTGAACGGCGACGGCAAGACGTACTACTGCGTGATGACCTTAGCAGACGGCTCTACCGTCAAAGCTTGTGCCAACACCTTTGACGGCTTCCCCGCCAGCGTGGTAGCAGATAAGAAACAGCAGGCACCGGAAACGGTCAAGTATATCTATCAAGGTAGATTATATATCCGCCATAAAGGTAAAACATATAATGGGCAAGGAGCATGCGTAACCGGATTGTAATCATATTCCTTTTATTGGGATTATCCCTGCCGATGACTGCCCAGATGCATTCCGCCGTGGAGATATCCGTCGGCGGCGGATGGAGCAGTTTAGGCTACAAAGTGCAGCCTGACCAAGCAGATGTGAACGGGTCTAATCCCGGCAGCTGGGGCGCACAAGTGCATGTGGGGTACGCGCTCTTCTTCACACCGAATGTCGGATTGGGCATAGGCGCTAATTTCTCGCACTACGGTTCCACGGCCTCCTTCTCGGGCACGGCACAGTGGGAAGGTGTCACCGACACGGAGGGGGAGAAATATAACCATCTTGCCCGTATCCACTCGCTGAAGGACAAGCAGGATGTTTACCTGGTAGAGATACCGCTCACTTTCTACTTCGTCTATCCCATCACAGACCTGCTGAGTTTCAATATGGAAGTCGGCGCCAAGTATGGCATCCCGGTGATGAGCAGTGCCTCGTTCCGTGCTGATATAGAGCATCAAGGCGACTATGGTATCTGGGGATTGAACCTGCATGAGGTTAATGGGCACGGGTTCTACCGCGAGAAGAATTTCCACGATGACTACCCGGTCTCCATCCCCAACCAGATATCCGCCTTCCTCAAACTCGGTATCGCGTATGAGTTCCGGAAGAACATGCAGTTCTTTGCGAATATCTACGGCGACTACGGGTTTACCAATACCCTGAAACACGGAGAGTCTGCGCTCGGTTTCCGAAACGATCGCGCAGGAATGGAAACGGTTCATTCCTTCATGCCCGCCTATCACGGCATCACCGCGACGAATAACATCTCCGCCAAATCACATCCTATGCAGATAGGATTAGAACTGGGAATACGCTTTGTCTTCCCGCATAAGAAAACATATCCATGTCGATGCTATCGCTTTTAATACCTATGAAACGATTCACACTCATCACGTTGGCACTTATCTTGCTTGTTCCAACATCTGTCTTCGCTGCTAAAAACACTTTCAGTAAGCGATATAAGAACACAACGATCAAAGAAGTACTGGCAGATCTCAAAGAGACTACCGGCACACGTGTCAGTTTTAAGAAAAAAGAAGTCAGTAACACACGCCGCGTCACCGTGGCATTTCATAACGCGACCCCGGAAGAAGTGCTCAATGAGCTCTTTGACTGCGAATATACGATCACCAAGAAAGGTAAGAAAGGTAGCAGTTATGTGGTGACCAAGCGTATCTTGGCGCAGAGCGACACCCTCTTTGCCTCCGTGCCCGTAGATACCGTTTCGCTGGGCAAGCAAGTGGTCTCGCAAGAGGAGCGTCCGGAAGAAAGTCAGACCCTACTCTATCGCGAAGAAAAGTTACTGGTTCACTACCGCGACTCGATCCTTCATACCCAGGAGCGCATCGATCACCCGCAGGTGACCAAAGAGGTTGCTGCCAAAGAGACACCGGCCGACCAAGGATCATCGCTGCAGTTCTACCTCGGTGCAAGCTATTCATCGATGGGTTACAAGCTGCAAGGCGGTCAAAACCTCGGTCATGCAGGCGGTGAGGTGAGCGCACGCTACGCCTATTTCTTCACGCCTGAATGGGGATTGGGTGTAGGCTTCGATTTCGCAACCTATGGTTCGCGTGCCAAGTTGAACACCACGCTGCAATGGGATGGACAGATAGACACGGAGGGAGAGCCGTACGATCACCGCGCTGTCACGCATAAGTGGCAGGAGGAGCAACGTACCTTCATGGTGGACATCCCTATCACCGTCCAATACCAACACCGATTCAATGACCAAATAGGTATCTTCGCCGCCGTGGGTGGATTTGTAGGATTACCTGTTATCTCGAACTATCACCTGGTATCAGGAGCAGTAGAGCACCGCGGTTACTACCCGCAATGGAACCTCGAGTTGTACGACCTGGATAATCACGATTTCTATACAGAGCGTATCGGTCGCGATTTCTCGAAAGCACAGCATAACTTATCCCTCAAGCAGTTGGCAGCAGGCGTCAAAGTGGATCTGGGAGTGATCATTCCGCTCAACAAGCAGTTGGATCTCTTTGCCGGTGTGTATGGTTCGGTAGTATGCAATAATATCCAATCCGAGCAACATGCGTTAGGTTGGCAACACGCTGATCTTGCCGGCTATCAGCAACATGCTTTCATGCCCGAATACCAGGGCTTGGCCAACTCTACGCACGCCGATGCCGTTCGGCCATGGGCAGTAGGCATCAAAGTTGGTCTCCACTTCCGCCCGGCGAAGAAAGCACCGAAGCCCGTCATCGGTTCCGACTGCGTTGTCCTGACCGACACCACCTACCGCACAGCACAACACACAGATACGCTTGTCCTTGCATCTGTGGATACGATCGTGAGTCTGAAGAAGACCCTTGAGACATCCGTCATCTGGTTCAATGTGAACGACTACAAGCATCCGCGTCTGGAGCCGGCTGATATATTGGAACAGGTAGCCGATATCCTCAAGTCTAACCCGGCACAACGCGTGTATGTGAACGGTCACGCGAGTGAAGAAGGTAACAAACGTGCCAACCAGATACTCTCCAACCGCCGTGCAGAAACGATTGCCCGCCTGCTCAGGGAATTAGGCGTGCCTGCTCAGCAACTGGTTGAACACGGCTTTAGTTCCGACGTAGAGTATCGTGGCACGAACACGACCAATACGACACGTACCCAACGTGAGCTCAATCGCCGCGTCGAGATCATCCCTATTAACGACTAATCGCTAGCATCATGTCTATTCTTCTTACGATACTGACCCTTTGTCTGGATTCGACAATATCCTTATGTTCCCCTGCGATCGATGACACGCTCTTTTATAGTTGGAGCACCGGGGAACAGACTGCCTGCATCAACATCACCGGCACTACCGTCGGGGAGGCTATCTATACGTGCGAGGCGCGTACGAAGACGTTCTACACCACCGATAACCTGATGGCCAATGGCGATTTTGAAAACCACACGGACTACCATCAGGAGCCTACGGGATTTACCTCCGACTACGAGTATCTTCCCTTCGATCCCTATGGTACGAACCTCTACGACCAACCGGAGTTTTACGACAAGTCCGGTGTCTATCTGCTCTCCCATAACGCCGATCACACATGGCGGGACTACGCCAATGTAGGCCCGCACAGCGGCGACTTCTTTGCGATGTTCGATGCGGCCCAATCGGGTTACGCATGGAAAGCCGGCACACCCGAAAACCCGGACCTGCGCATTGAAGAGAACGGACTCTATGTTTTCTCCTATTGGGCAGCCGATCTGAATGAGCCATTCCAACGCGCTCACCCGGCACGCCTACAGTTCTCCATCCGCTATAAGATGCCGGATGGGACAATGGCAAAAGAGTTCTTGGGAGAAGCTCTCACCTTAGGCAAAGATAACGCATGGCACTTCTCCCAGACTTTCTGGACCTCACCCGTCACCAGCGATTCAATCGAGATCGGTGTGGAGGACTTGAATAGCTTCTACGGGGCAGGTAATGACTTCGGATTGGACGATATCATCTTCCAGATGGTGACCTTGGAGGGAAGCAAGCAAGTAGCCACCGACACGTTCTATATCACGACGCAGGATTGTACGCCTTGTCAGGACTTCGTCTATCGCAAATGGAACGATGTGCTCTTCGCCGACAATGCAGATGATGCTTTTGAGAGTTATCAGTGGTTCGAAGACAGCGTTGCCATCCCGGGTGCCACACGCCAGTTCTACCAACTGACGGACACCATCAATCCGCATTTCTACCATGTGGAAGCGATGACGACAGACGGACGTATCCGTACCAGTTGTGTACAACTGTTCGGACAGTTCCGTCCCAGTGTATCTAACCAGCCGGCGCAGCGTAATCACCTCGTCATGCACTGCGGGCATCTGTATATCCGGACCGAAGACGAGCTTATTGCTTTGCCAACCGGATCGCGCATCCGCCTCCGGTAGCCAGACGTATCTTCACCGATTCAAAAGCATGGACTCTCCGGGTCTCTATGGATGAAGCATAGGGATTGGTTTGCCAGTCTGCATCTGCTGCATCAGCATAGATCGTTGCCTGCCATTCGCCTTCGCCTAAGAAATCAAGGGGAATGTTTATCTCCCGTGCCTCCTCGTTCGTGACAGCACCTATATACCAGTTGTCCGAATGACGGTCTTGGCGCGCCATAACGACATACTGACCGATCTTACCATCCAAGAGGCGCGACTGATTCCAGTCACAAGGCACATCGCGGATGAACTGAAACTCCGCCGGACGCTTGGCATAGTTCTCTATCTTATCGCATGCCATCTGCAGCGGGCTATAGAGGACTACAAACAGCGCCAACTGATTGCAGAGCGTGGAGTGAACACGTGTTCCAGGGATGATGGGGTTCTCAAAAGCAAAGACACCGGGCGTATAGTCGGCCGGTCCAGCCATCATACGCGTGAATGGAAGCGTGCAGACATGGGAGCATGGAGAACCGCCATCCTGAGCCCATGCATTCCACTCCTGGCCCCGGATACCCTCTTGGGTCATCAGGTTGGGGTATGTACGCTGCAAACCGGAAGGCATCGCGGGTTCATGATTATCGATGCATATATGGTACTTGGCAGCCGTCTCGATCACCTTACGGTAATGGCGAACTACGCCTTGCGAACGATTGAACTGATAGCCGTCTTGCGTGCGAATGAGGGGGCATACATAGCCGGTCTTGACAGCGGGCATACCGTGCTGCTGCATAAACTGATAGGCCGTATCCAGATCGGCCTCGTACTCATCGGCACGTCCGGATGTCTCGTGGTGGCAGATGATATTCACACCCAGTTCTTTGGCGTACTTACTGAGCGCCTCCACGTCATAATCCGGATAAGGCGTGACGAAGGAGAAACGATCGTTATTGATGCCTTCGTATCCTTCCCAACCGGTGTTCCATCCTTCGGCGAGTACGCCGCCAAAGCCGTTCTCGCTGGCGAACTTCAGATACCGCCGCATGTTCGCCGTGGTGGCACCGTGACGGCTGCCTGCGCTCCACGTCCACTCATGCAGGTGCATCGACCACCAGATACCGAGGAACTTCATCGGACGGATCCAAGAGGTATCCTCTATACGGCAAGGCTCGTTGAGGTTGAGCATGATACGCGAAGCCATCATCTCTGGCAGCGTGCGCGTGAGGATCATGAAACGCCACGGGGTAACAAATGGAGCCTCTACATAGGCCTTATCGTCCAGCACCTTACCTTCGCGCATCCACGGTGTGAGGTAGGTACCCAAGGTATTTGCGGGCTGTGCATAGAGGTTCTGGCAGGGGAAGTCCGTCACATTCGCCTCGTGCAGGAAAGCATACATACCATCCGCCATTTCAAGCGTGAGTGGAGAGCACATCGTATCCTTCTCATGCAGCGGTGCTTTTGTATAGATGCCCTCATAGTACTCCGTACGCCAAGGGATGGACCATATTTCGGGTTCCTGCGCAAAGACATAGGCTGTTTGTTCGTCAAGCACAGTTACATTGTCCAGTTCTTGCTCGGGAACCTCATACCGGAAGGCAAATCCGTCGTTGAAGACGCGGAAGACGATATTCATACGAAGCGCATTCGCAGCCAGGCAGACCTTCATCTGCTTATGATTATCCCGAATAAAGCGCTCCTCGCCCCATACCGTCTCCCAGGTCGTGTCTGCATCAGCCCGTTGTACGGACTCCACAGACCAACGGAGATTCCGCAGTGTATCTTGCCCTACCGTGAGCACCAGCCCTAAGGGAGAAGGCAGCAGTACGTCCTTGCCGTCGCAGGCAACGGAGTATGCCGGTTGCCCGTTACGGAAGTGAAAAGAGAGCGTCATCCTTCCGTCCGGAGAGGACACTTGATACCTGTTGCATGCAACCAGTGCCATGCATGCCAATACCACGAGTAGTTTCTTCATAATGATCAATAGCCTTGTGATTGTTTCATATTCGCATTACGCGACAGCTCCAATTGCGGGATAGGTTGCACGTACGAGCAGTCTCCCTTCCAGGTGATAGCGCCATGACGCGTGGTCTTATAGTAATCCGCCTCGGATGCTCCGATACGGTAACGACGGATATCCAGCCACCATTGGCCTTCTGCAAACAACTCTGCCCAACGCTCGTAGCGTATAACATCGTTAGCGAGCGGGTCGGTATCAAAAAACGCCTTGGTACGATCGGTAAGGGATGCGTAGTTATAAGACGGATCATCACCGTACGCACGTGCGTGTACCTTATTCACATACTCCAGTGCCAAGCCGGGGTCTTCATCTTGCAACAGTTCGGCATAGAGAAGATAGATGTCGGCCAGGCGGATCACATAGATGTTACAGTCGCTGGACTCATTCTTGCCATATGGAGCGGCCCCCATCTCCACACCACGAATATTCGTATATTTGCGGTGCTGCCATGCCAAGATATCCGGTCGGTTGTTCACCTCCGAAGAACGGTCGTACCATGTTGTCTCGCCTGCGGAACCGATATAGTCGTCCACATAGGGTTGTCCGGCACAGATCATCAGACGCGGGTCGACCTTGGTTTTGTCGGCCTTAAGTGCCTTTGCCTCCGGCAGATAGGTTTCATCGTGCAACATGTATGGGAAGTTAGCCTGACTACGTGGTTGCGCTCTGTCATAATTAGGATTAAAGGTCCAGCGTGGCACGGTATCGCCATGGAAATCCCAGAAACCGAAACGGGCGATGTTCTTGTCATGCACGAAGTTATTTCCCCATTGCGAACTCTTGCTCGAGATGATGATATCGTCCTCTAATGTATAGGGGTCAATCACATCCTCTCTTCCCGGACGGAAACGGGTATTGAGGTTCACGTACCACGGCGCATACACCGTCGGCATGCCCGAACCCGTGGTGTAACCTGCCCACGGACCGTCCTGCGTGTAGTCGGTAGTCATCGTGATCTCGTACAAGGACTCGGAGTTATGCTCGTTCGCCTCGTTGCCGTAGAACATGTCCGCATATACCTCGTACGGCACTAACGACTTGCCCGATTGCCCGATGATCTCCTCCATCACCGCTTTCGCTGCTGCCTTGTTGTCCGGGAAGAGATAGAGTGACTGCATATACACCTTCGCCAACAGACCCATCGCTGACCAATAGCTGGCGCGGAAAGCACCGTCCTCCACGTCCGATCGGTGATCCGTGAGCAAGGTGCAGGCTTCTTTCAAATCGTCGATCATGAACTGCCAGCACTCTTCCACCGTGTTACGACCGCGTTTCAATGCCTCTGCATCGCTATACACCTTGTCGATGATCGGCAGTCCCAGACCCTTGGCGTCCAGCTCAAAGAAGATCTGACCGTGCCAGTATGCCAACGCACGGTTGAAAAGGCACTGACCACGCATGTAGTCCAACTGCTTCACCTCCGACGAACTGGCTTTCGGACGGAACGACTCGATGCCTTCCAAGGCTTGCGTGGACAGGTTCGCCCACTTGCAGATATCCGTATAGGTCGTTGTCAGATAGCGCGACTCCGGCGTCGAGTAGTTATCCTGACTGAACGCCCGTTCGTCATACGAACCGTACAGATCCGTCGTGTGGTCATACAACCATACTCCCATCGGGAACCAATAGAAGGCATACAGACCAAACGCATGATCCTGCGCATAAGCCGACGTCACCAACTGATCCACCTGCTCCAACGACGACGGGAAATTGGTCTGAGACAAGGTCTGCGGGTTGCTGATCTCAAAAAAGTTCTCGCAAGACGTCAGCGCCCATGCAAGCATAAGTATATACGCTGTTTTTTTCATATGTAGCAATTTAACGGTTTAACAGTTTAACAATCAAAACATCACATCCAGACCGAACGAGAACAGACGGTTCGGCAGATAACGGTACTGTGTATCCACGTTCCATAACAACTGCGAACCGTTATACCGTCCGATCTCCGGGTCGTTACCCGAGTACTTGGTGATCGTGAAGACGTTCTGGGCAGAGAAATAGATACGCAGTTTCTCGATCATCGCCCTGCGTGTCCACTTAGCCGGGAAGGTATAACCGATACTGAGGTTCTTCAGTTTGAAGTAACTGCCATCCTCAATCAGGTAACTCGATACGGTCGAGTAGTTCTTGTTCGCCGCTCCGTCACCGATCATTGAGTTGTTCTCATCCAGATAACCTACACGCGGATGAGACGTCACGGTCATGTTGTCCTTACCGAAGCAAGATGTACTGAATATCTTCGCTGTCGTATTATCTGAAGAGAACATATGGGTATAAGGCTTCATGAGGTTCATGATGTCAAAACCGAATGCACCGGAGAAGACAGCTGCCAGGTCTATTCCCTTCCATGCGAAGGAGAGCGTGAGACCCATCTCCATCTTCGGCCACGGATTACCAATGGTACGCTTACTTTTCTCCGTCACACGTCCTTGTCCGTTATCATCAAAGATCAAGTCGCCGACACCCGTGTTCTCTTTCTGCCAATAGATACCCATCTCTTTGCCGTCTGCCGTCAGCGGTTGCCCGTTAGCCGCATACCCGTACGGGTGATCCGGATGCTGATTACGCCAGTTCGTCAAGGCTTTCTGATTGTACTCATCCACCTGGGCTTGGTTCTGGAAGATACCCAGGCACTTATAGCCGTAGAAGAGCCCCATCGGGTGACCGTCCTGCGTGCGGGCAAGGAGTGTCCATGAGTTATCCACACCCGCGTCTATCGGTTCTGCACCCGGAGCGTCACCCACTTGCTTTACCCGGTTGCGGTTGAAGGAGGCGTTCCACTGGATGCCATACTCAAAATCACCCCTTTTCTCCTTCCAACCGATCGCGATCTCATGTCCCTGGTTCTCCACCAGACCCGCATTCAGATAGACAGGCACCGTGTTACCCGGGTCGTCCGAAGCGAAGTAATAACTCATACCCGAAGACAAGGGCAGACTACCGCGATAGATCATGTCTCTCGTCTGGCGGTTATAATAGTCATAGGTCACCGTCAAACGGTTATTGAAGAAGCCGAGATCCAATCCGATATCCCACTGGTTCACCTGTTCCCAACGCAGGTTCTCGTTGCCTAATACAGCCAACCAGGCTCCTGTGGAGCGTGTAGCGGAATTGGTAAAGCTATGACTGATACCCGTGAGCGCGTATGTGCTCTCGTACATGTATTGCGCCACATTGTCATTACCCAACATACCCCACGAAGCACGGATCTTCATATTGCTCAGCCAGTCTTCAGTAGCCGGCTTAACCCAAGGCTCCTCCGAGATACGCCATCCTGCATTGACCGAGGGGAAGAAGCCCCAGCGGTTTTTCTTTACAAAGCGATCCGAAGCATCTGCTCGGAAGTTAACGGCTACCATATACCGACCGCCGTACTCGTAGTTCAGACGTGCAAACGCCGAGCCTCTGCGCTCTTTCGGGGTGGTATCACTTGCTTTCTTGGTGTTGCCCTCTGATGCCAATGCGATAGAGGAGGCAGGACTGACGGTGAAGTTATACGCCTCTGTGGAAAGCCCATACCCGTCCAGCCGCCACCATTCGGTGCCGACCATCGCCTTGAAGTGATGACTGCCCCATGTGTGATCGTACGATAAAATGGAGTTAAACATCAGGTTCAGCGTCGTTCCCGAACTCGAATAAAGGATGCCGCCGGGCACGCCTACCTGTACAGGACCAAAGTCCTTATATTCCTGGAACTGATTGCTCGAATAGGCTGTGAGAGAGGCGGCACCATTGGTGTGCCATACCAGTCCCTCTATGAATTTCACATCCAGATAAGCCTGAGCATTCAATGTATAATTGTCATTGTGATAGGTCTTGAACGCTTTTTCCAGACCGGCGAAGTTCGGTCCGGAACCGACCGAAGTAGGCGTCTTGGCGAACTGACCGTCTTCGTCATAAACCTCCGCTACCGGGACGGTGCGGAATGGTATGGTGTGATAATAAACCGACGAATTAGCCGCAGGATCGGTCTTGGTCCATGTGCCATAGACAGACTCGCCTATGCTCACATGCTTGCCTACCTTATGGTCCAAGTTCGTACGGAAGGAGAAACGTCTTGCGCCTGTGCCCATATAGGTACCTTTCTCGTCGAGATAACCGATGGACATATACAGGTTTGTTTTCTCCCCGCTATGGGTGATGCTCGCATTGTACTCCTGCTCAACGCCCGTACCGTACATCACGTCCATCCAGTTGGTGTTGGGCAACTCATCAATCGAGCTGACGCCCATCGTAGTTAAGGTCGAACCCGTTCCCCACGCATCGCGTGCACGAACCCAGTCCTCTGTACCCAAAAGATGCAAACGATTCAGGGTCGTGCGCCATCCCGCGCGTATATTAAGGTTCACATGCGTCTTGTCCTGACGTCCGTGTTTGGTCGTGATCAGGATAACGCCGCCGGCTGCACGGCTACCATAGATGGCAGCAGAACCGGCATCTTTGAGAATCTCTATAGACTCCACATCGCGCATGTTGAAGGAGAATCCCGCATCCTGCGCTACACCATCCACCACATACAACGGGCTCATACCGCTCAGGTTTCCTGCTCCACGGATGAGGATCTCCGCTCCTTCACCCGGAGCACCGCTTCCTTTCGTCACGCTCACACCCGCTGCCAAACCTTGCAACGACTCGGCTAATGACTTCGTGGAAAACGACTCTATTTCCTTGGCGCTGACTGAGGATATAGCACCCGTCACGTCGGAACGCTTCTGTGTACCATATCCCACTACAACGATGTCTTCCAGCACTTCGCTATCCTCCTCCAGTATCACATCGTACACAGCGCGGCTGTCCGTCACGCTGAGCGTCTGCGTCTTATATCCCACATACGAGATAACGATCTTCTTGCCGGCATCCACATCCAACTGATACTGACCATCCAAGTCCGTAACGGTGCCTGTGGTGGTGTTTTGCACCAATATACTTGCACCGACTATCGCTTCTCCTTTCGCATCGCGGATGGTGCCCGAGATGGACTTGGCGAACATTGTTAATGGAAGAATGAGACCTATACTCAGTACAAGGACTCTATGTAAGTGGTTTCTCATGATGCAATTAATTAAAAGAAAAAAGTCGAAGCGGCTGGGGACCGCTCCGACTTGTCAAAGATAAACTTACTTTACAGCAGAACCAATCACGTTGTACTTAACGCCATTGCTCATGATGTAGAGTTGACCGTTCTCGATGAACTTAACGCTCTTTGCCTTCACCGGCGTAGTCTCCAAGGCGGTTGCTTCCTCTACACAAGGAGCTGCATAACCGTCCTCATCCATATCATACATACCTTCCTCATAATCAGAAGTGGCAAATGCAGGATCCGATTTACCAGTAGAAGGAAGGGTAGCGAAGAAATGCTCAGAACCGGCTGCTGCTACTTGCTGTGCATCCACATACCACTCAGCACCTGCACTTGTCGGAGAATAAGCAAAAATGAACAATTGGCAGTACGTATATACGATCGTGTCTTTTGCTGTAATTTTGCCAATCAGACTCGGATCGTTTGCCTCCAACAGTTGTTGGAAATTGTAGGTAGCGCCATAGATGTTACCTTTAATATGTTTGAGACGGTTGGTGGCATCTTTCTTGGGACCATAGTTTGTCCAGATGTTTGCCGCCATACAGCGTGTTGCGGTAGGATCCGTGGAACCGGCCTTGATTTCATCTTCCCAACCGGTACCGGTAATGTCCACAGCCAACGTGAAAGTCTCACCCGGCTCGAAGTCGTTGGACGCAGCAAATTGATCCGCTGCGCAGTCCCATTTAACGATGTAGCGACCATCTTCGCCTACCGGGTTTGCAAGTTCATAACTTGCTTGTGCATTTGCAGCCAATGCCATTGCTGCTACAGCTACTAAAGTAAAAATCTTTTTCATGACACGAAAAATTTAAAGAGTTAAACATTTTTTTATAGAAGGCTTATCGCCTTTTTATTTCAAAAATTCTGCGCAAAATTACAACTTTTTACGTACATACGAAAATAATACCATAAAAATATAGATGTTTTTACACATTATCAAAACACTTATTATTATAAATAATAAAATGCCAAAAACAACTGTTTATTATCAAGAGATTTTATAATCAAAAAAAGCCCGTTTTTGCTTGATTTTCAGTGCTCGGATTTGGTAATGTCAAAAACTTGTTGTAACTTTGCAGCGATTTTTACACAAAGTGCCTTGATATGTCAATCACAAAAAAGAATAGAATTATGAGAAAACAGTTATCTTTCGTACTTGCTTTAGCACTTAGCGCATGTGTTCAAGCCGCTCAGACGCTCAACAACCCGATCGGGTCGGATGGATGCTACATTGTGAAGTGGGACTGTTCCGCGAATCGTTTTGCGTCCGGCAATAACTTTGAAGCGGATGAGACCTTCACTTTTGCGGTGGATATCACCGGTACGCAATGGGTAAGTTGGCTGGCAGAGAACAGCAACCGCGGTATCTGCACCAATTTCTCGCTTACCAGCGACGGCGCGCAGAATATCGCCCGGGATGGTGACCGTTTATTCCATATCACCGGCAATATATACGGCAAGACGATCAATATCGCCCAGTTGGCAACGAACTGGTCCACTCCCGCAATGGGTGCGCAGACAGCTATATACAGTAATCTGTTCGGTTTCTGCACCAATCCGGAAGGGTGGTGGATGAACCCGAGTGACGACATAACGGGGAATAGCAACTGCTTCTTTCGTACCGCTGCCTATACCGGCACCCATACTTGTCCGGTTTTCTATACCAATGACTATGCAGGAAATATCTACACTTGGATTAACCAGAAAGGCTACGCGGCTCCTTGCGTGATCTCGGAGCCTTGCTACAGCTCCACTCCGGATCCGGGCCCCGGTCCCGATCCTACACCCGATCCCACTATCGTAGATGGTTCGCACGTATATACCTTCGCTACCGACGCGCAGCAGAGAGGTTATTACAACCGTCCCTACGAGCGTTATGAGGCAGAGCCGGATTGGTGCGAGACGAACGGCACTTTCCTTGCCGCCTCGGACGATCAGGCGGATCTGCAGTCCGAAGCGTCCCACCAGCAGGCAGTGCAGCTCATCAACCCGAACAGTTACGTGCGTTGGAAAGTGAACCAAGCCGGTGACGGTCTGACCATCCGTTTCTCGCTGCCGGACAACGCAGCCGGTACAGGAACGACGGGTAACATCGATATCTATGCCGGCAACGACAAAGTGGGTTCACTCGCATTGAACAGTTACTGGGCATGGCAGTACACCGTCAACGGCGGTACCTACCCCACCAACACGCCGGCTACTCCCGGTGGAGGCAATGTCGTGCGTATGCGGTTTGACGAGATGCACGTCCGTTTATCCCGCCCCGTAGCCTCCGGTGAGTACCTCAAGATCGTCAAGGCCGACAATAACACCACGCCTTACACCATCGATTTTGCAGAGTTGGAGCCGGTACCGGAGAAAGTGACCTTCGAGAGCCTTTCCGGCAATAAGATCCAGTACGACGGCGTGACGGACATGCGGGACTTCATCACTGCCAATCCGGGTAAGATCATCTACTTCCCGGAAGGACGATGGGTGAGCCACCGACGTCTGTACCTCACCAACGGCGACAATACGCAGCTCATCGGCGCAGGGATGTGGTACACGGAGATATACTTCGATGCCGCCTGCAACAACCAGACCACCTACTCCTACCGCGGTATAGAAGGCTCCTCCAGCAACCTCCGCATCGAGGGACTGTATCTCAATACCGTCAATAACCAGCGGTACTATAACGGCAATAACTCCAATCAGGTAGGTAAGGGTTTCCAGAACTGTTTCGGCTCGAACTCCGTCATCCGCAACTGCTGGGTGGAGCATTTCGAAGGCGGTATATGGGTCTCCGACTACTCGAACAAAGGCAGCAATAACCTCCTCATCGAGCATTGCCGGTTCCGCAATAACTACGCCGACGGAGTCAACTGTGCGCACGGCAGCAACGGTCACACGGTTCGTTACTGCTCCTTCCGCAATAACGGCGATGACGACATGGCGTCGTGGAGCTCGGGTAAACTATGCTCGAATGTCACTTTTGCATACTGCACAGCGGAGAACAACTGGCGGGCCAGTTCGCTCGGGTTCTTCGGTGGCAATAGCCATACGGCGCATCACCTCTACATCGCCGATCCCCTCGAATCCGGCGCACGCGTAAACTCCGACTTTGACGGCAACGGATTCAGCCAGTCCGGAGCCTTCAATATCTACGACATCACCATCCAGCATGCCGGTTGTATCAACGGTACACGCGGCAACAAAGGCGATTTCTGGGGCTCTATGCAAGGGGCACTCAATATCGGGTCCACCACCAAGTATCCTATCTATAACATCCGTTTCAATAACATCGACATCAACGACTCGCGCTGTCATGCAATGCTCATCAAGGCTGTGGGCAACAAACCCTTAACCAACATCTCGCTCAGCAACATCACCGTCAATACTGCACCGTACAACGGCATCTATTTCTCCGGTGCCAACGGCACGATATCTTATTGCAACCTCGTCTTTAACAATGTGCTGCGTGACATGAACGGCATCCCGTCTTCCCTCTCTTGGACCCAGGCAGCGGACTGCCAGCCGCCTACTCCCTCCGAGATGGGACTGATCCCGGCGAACCCGAAGCAACACGCGCAGAAGTTCTTTCACGAAGGCAAACTCTTCATCTCCGTGAACGGACATACCTACGACTCAATCGGAAGACTTATCGATTAAAACTATGACTTATCGTCATCTATTCATAGCAGCGATCTCTTTGCTCTGCCATACGGCGCTTGCCATGTCCGCCTCCGATATCGAGCAGCTCGATCACGAACTGCAACGCAAAGCGGAGTACGACCGACTCAAGCATCAGCGCATCGAGGCGATAGAGCAGGATCCCTCCATCAGCACCTACGACAAATATGTGCTGCTCTTTGAGCAGTACCAGTCCTTCAATTATGACACTGCCTTCAGCCTCGTCAACAAGATGATCGACGAAGCCAAACTGCTCGGGCATCCCGAATACCAAGCCAAAGCAGAACTCAAACGCGCCTTCATATACCTCAGCTCCGGACTCTTCCACGAGTCCGTAGCGGTCTTCTGCAACATCGATCCGGCAACGCTGAGCAAGGAGGATCAGATATACTACTACACCCATTTTGCACGACTCAAATACGACATGGCGGATTATGTACAAGGCGACCTGAGTTATACCTACACCGCCGAGGGCAACGCGTTGAGCGAGAAAGCACTGGCGCTCATCGAACCCTCCGACACCGTCCTCTACTGGAGCACCTCCGCCCTCTACAAACTCAAGATGAACGATTACCCACGCGCCATAGAGCAGTTCAAAGTAGCCCTCGCATGCACCACCATCACCGAGCATGAGAAAGCTATCGCATACTCCAGTATCGCCCATGCCTATACTCTCCAGAACCAATCCGACATCGCCGGTCCATACCTCATCCAAGCCGCTATCAGCGATCTGCGTAGCTCCACCAAAGAGACCATCGCCCTCGCTCTCGTCGCACAGCGGCTCTATCTCGAAGGCGACCTACAGCACGCCGCGTTCTACATCCGTATGGCGATGGACGATGCTGAGTACTACAATGCACGACACCGACAACTCTCCATCGGTCGTATCCTCCCCATCATCGAGCAGGAGCAACTGCTCACCCTCGAACATACCAACCACCGTATTGCCATTCAGTCCACTCTCCTCTATATCCTTCTGGCGGCGCTGCTCATCCTCCTCGCTGTCCTCGTCAACCGCATACGCGCTATCCGAAAGGCACAGAGCACCATACAGACCATGAACGACAAACTCATGGAGACCAACCGGATCAAAGAGGAGTACATCGGTTCGTCCTGCTGCAGTATGTCCGACCTCATCAGCCGGCTCGAACGCTATGAACGCTTCGTCAGACGCAAAGCACAGGAGAAACGCACGGACGAACTCGTCGTCATCCCCAATTATATCGATGCCCATAACTGCCGACGGGACTTCTACAAGCAGTTCGACCAGTCTTTCCTACATATCTTCCCCAACTTCATCCGCGACTTCAATGCCCTCCTGCGCGAAGGGGAAGCACTCACCGTCAAAGGCAACGAGCTCCTCTCCACCGAACTGCGCATCTTTGCCCTCATCCGACTCGGCATCAACGACAACGACCAGATCAGCAAGGTACTCGACTATTCCATCAACACCGTCTATACCTACAAGACCCGCGTCCGCAATCGCTCCGATCTGGACAACGAGGCTTTCTACCATGCGGTCATGAACATCCAAAGCTTCTAATAGAGCAGTCCTTCGGGGCTGCTTTTTTATTTTTTTATAAAAAAATCTTGCATATATCAAAAAAAAGCAGTACCTTTGCCGCGAAATTGGGAATTATGCGCATTACGCGCACGAATGCATGGAATACGAGTATATCAATAGGATTGATTCGCCGGCGGATTTGAAGAAGCTGAAGGTAGCGGAGTTGCCGGCGGTGTGTGCGGAGTTAAGGCAGTTCATCATCGAGACGCTGAGTAAGAATCCCGGACATCTGGGTTCGTCTCTGGGCGCGATCGAATTGACCGTTGCCTTGCATTATGTGTTCGATACGCCGAACGACAAGCTCGTATGGGATGTGGGGCATCAGGCCTATGCACATAAGATATTGACGGGTAGGCGCGATCGCTTCCCGACCAACCGGCAGTTCAAGGGCTTGAGTCCTTTCACCAACCCTGCGGAAAGCGAGTATGACGCTTTCATTGCGGGACACGCGAGCAATAGCATATCTGCGGCCTTGGGCCTTGATATTGCTGACCGCTTCGCTGTAGGATCGTCACAAAGTGACTGTAAGACCGCTGACGCTGTAAGACCGACTTCTTTGCCCAAGGGCACGATTAACGCTTCGCGATTTTCGTCTGTAGGACACAACACCGTTGCTATTATAGGCGATGGCGCGATGACGGGCGGATTGGCCTTTGAGGGACTGAACAACACCTCGATGGATAAGAACAACCTGCTGATCGTGCTCAACGACAACCATATGGCGATCGATCCGCTCAAAGGCGGATTCACGCAGTACCTGGTAGATCTGACGACGAGTTCGACCTACAACCGATGGCGCTGGAAGTTATACCGGCTGGCCGAGAAACTGCACCTCGTGGACGAGCGCAAACGGCGGGCGATGTTACGCCGCAACAACAGCCTGAAGGCGGTGCTGAGCAAGCAGCCGAGCAATATCTTCACCGGTCTGAACATCCGCTATTTCGGTCCGACGGACGGCCATGACGTAGAGGGACTGGTTCGTATCCTGAGTGAGATCAAGAACCACCGCGGCCCCAAAGTGCTGCATATCATCACGAAGAAAGGCAAAGGCTATGCGCCGGCTGAGAACGACCAGACCGTTTGGCATGCGCCGGGGGAGTTTGACGTCACTACCGGAATCAGGACGGCGGATACTCCGCCTACAGGACGGCCCGAAAGCCTACAGGACGGTTTGCAGCCTACAGGAGTTCCGCCGTTGTGGCAAGAGGTTTTCGGGCAGACGCTGCTGGAGTTGGCGAAGGGGAATGAGAAGATCGTGGGTATCACGCCGGCGATGCCGAGCGGATGCTCGATGAGCATTATGCAGAAAGAGATGCCGGATCGGGTGTTTGACGTAGGTATCGCCGAAGGACATGCCGTGACCTTCAGCGCAGGATTGGCAAAAGCCGGCATGGTGCCGTACTGCAATATCTACTCGACCTTCCTGCAACGCGCGTACGATAATATCGTGCATGACGTGGCGCTGCAGAACCTCCACGTGGTGCTCTGCATCGACCGGGCAGGTATCGTAGGCAACGACGGCGCGACGCACCACGGACTGTTAGATATCGCGTACCTGCGGCCGATCCCGAACATGCAGATCTGCGCGCCGAGGACGGCAGAGGATCTGAAGCAGATGCTTCGTCTCGCGGAAAAACTTGATGGCCCGATAGCCATCCGCTATCCGAGAGGACGCTGTCCTTCGGATGACCGCTGCGCTGTAGGACCGTCGCAGAGCGACTATATGACCGCTAACGCTGTAAGACCGGCTACGCCTGTAAGACCGGGCAAAGGTGTCCAACTTCGCGAAGGAAAGGATATCGCCGTACTGACCATCGGTTCTATTGGCAATGCCATGAGCGAGGCGATCGAAGCAAGCGGACGCGATATCGCGCACTACGATATGCGATGGGTGAAGCCGCTGGATGAGCAGATGCTGCACGAGGTGGGTCAGCAATTCAAGACCATCGTGACGGCAGAAGACGGGATGCTGGCAGGCGGTTTTGGCAGTGCCGTGCTGGAGTGGATGGCGGACCACGGGTATGACGTGCGCGTGATCCGGCTGGGCGTGAACGATCAGTTCGTCGAGCACGGCAGCACCAAAGAATTGTATCATTTATTGAAATTAGATAAAGAAGGTTTATGCGAATCGTTATTGCGGGTGCCGGTGAAGTAGGCACACACTTGGCTAAGTTACTCAGCCGCGAGGACATGGAGATCGGTCTGTTGGACGAACATCAGGAGCGCTTGGGCGACCTGAGTGCCAACTATGACATCTTGACGAAGGTGGGTAACCCCACTTCGATCCACGACCAGCGTGAGATAGGTGTGGAGGGATGTGACTTGTTCATCTCCGTAACGCCCAACGAGGCGGAGAACATGACGGCTTGTCTGATCGCAAACGGTCTGGGTGCCAAACGTACGTTGGCGCGTATCGACAACTACGAGTACCTGCTGCCGGCTAATAAGAAATTCTTCGAAGCGATGGGTCTGAACCACCTGATCTATCCGGAGGTGCTGGCGGCGAACGAGATCGAAGAGAGTCTGCGCACGAACTGGATGCGGTACCACCTGCATCTGTGTCAGGGCGCGTTGGAGCTATGCATCATCAAGATCCGCAACACGACAAGGATCATCGGCAAGACCTTTGCGTCGGGTATCTACAACCACGGCAAGTACCGTATTGTGGCTATCAAGCGTGACCAGCAGACGATCATCCCGCGCGGACAGGACATGGTGATGGAAGGCGATCTGGTGTATTGCATGTGTCCCAAAGAGAACATGGAGTTCATGCGTGAGGAGTTGGGTAAGAACAAACGCGCGATCAAGAACGTGATCTTCTTCGGCGGCACTCGTATCACGCGTAAGGCGGCGATGGAGCTGAAGGACGAGATGAATATCAAGGTGATCGAGAAAGACCGTGCGCTATGCGATATCCTAAGTGAGAAAGTGCCTGACGCACTGATCATCAACGCCGACGGCAGCGACATGGAGGTGCTCAAAGAAGAGGGTATCCAGGATGCGGATGCATTTGTTGCCGTGACGGACAGCAGCGAGGCGAATATCTTCGCATGCCTGGCCGCCAAACGATTTGGGGTGCGCAAGACGATCGCGGAGGTGGAGAACCTCGATTATATCCCCATGGCGGAAGGTCTGGATATCGGCGCGGTGCTGAATAAGAAGACGATTGCGGCAAGCTATATCTACCAGATGCTGCTGGATGCGAGTGTGCGCGGCGTGCATAATCTGACCAGCGCGGATGCGGAGATCGTGGAGTTCTACGCCAACGAAGGCAGTCGTGTGACCAAGGACAAGGTGCGCGATCTGGACCTGCCGGCCGAGGCGAATATCGGCGGTATCGTGCGCGCCGGAGAAGGTATCTTGGTGAACGGCGACACGCAGATCATTGCCGGAGACCTGGTAGTGGTTTTCTGCAAGAGTCATGTGATACGTAACTTAGAGCGCTTATTCAAATGACACGAATGTTCAACTGGCGGTTGGTCTTCAAGACCATGGGCGTGCTGACAACGCTGGAGGCGCTGTTCATGCTGATCCCGACATTCGCGGCGTGGTGGTACCACGAGGCGGATCTGGGTGCATGGATAGCGGCGAGTGCGGTGACGTGGATCACCAGTTGGTGGATGATCGGTGCCGGCCGTAACGCAGAGCGACGCGTCGGTGAACGAGAAGGATACGTCATCGTGGCGACCGTCTGGGTCGTCTATTCGCTCTTCGGTATGCTACCTTTCTGGCTCAGCGGCGCACTGCCCGATATCACGGATGCCTGGTACGAGACCATGGCGGGTTTCACCACCACGGGTTCAACCGTCTTCACCGACGTAGCGGCTCAGACGCACTCGATACTGCTTTGGCGCGCGCTGATGCAATGGCTGGGCGGTATGGGAATCATCGTGCTGAGTGTAGCGATATTGCCTATGTTCGGTTTGGGCGGCATGCAGCTCTACAGCGCCGAAGTGACGGGTGTGAGTTACGATAAACTCAGTCCGCGCATTGCCGACACAGCCAAGCATATGTGGTTGACCTATATCTTGCTGACGCTGGCCGAAGGCGTATTGCTATGGGCGTTCGGTATGGGGCGTTTTGACGCTGTATGCCATGCCATGGCCACGATCTCCACGGGTGGTTTTGCCACGCATAACGACAGCGTGATTGCTTATGCACCGGCCATCCAATGGGTGATACTCGTATTTATGTTACTATCCGGCATCAACTTCACGCAGCTGATCTACGCGCTGCGCGGCAAACCGAGCCGGATGCTCCAAGACGAGGAGACGCGCTGGTACGTAATGGCGTGTCTGATCGCAGGTGTGATTCTGAGTGTGGGACTGGCGATCCATACGCAGGTTTGGGATAGTATCCGTGTGGGCATGTTCACCGCGGTAGCCACGATCACAAGTACGGGTTTTGTAGCTTCAGACTATATGGTTTGGCCGCCGATATTATGGATGATTGTATTCTTCCTGATGTTCACCGGCGGTGCTTCGGGTTCGACCGCAGGAGGTATCAAATGGGTGCGTCTGGCTATCTTTGCCAAGTCGGCTAATGCCGAGATCAAACGGCGTATTCACCCCAATGCCGTGATCCCTGTTCGATTCAATGGCCATACCTTACGCGAACAGACGACGAGTAACGTGATTGCGTTCGTCTTCTTCTATATCGCGATCATCGTGCTGGCGGCACTCTGCTTCTGCGCATGCGGAATCGGTTTCGACGAATCGATCGGTGTGGCGGTTTCAATGATCGGTAACGTGGGTGTATCGATCGGTCAATGGGGTTCGAGCGGATGCTATGCCACTTTCCCGCCTATTGCCAAATGGGTGGCCACCTTCGTGATGCTGATCGGCCGTTTGGAGATTTTCACGGTGCTATTACTCTTTAGCCGCGCGCTCTGGAAAAAATAATGAAACCCTATCAGGTGCTCATATTCCTTGTGGCTGTGATGGCGATTACCGGGGGACTGTATTGGGCTTTCCCGGAGAAGGGCGTGGAGCCGGAATTGGTAGAACTAGACAGCCTAGGAAGCCTAGATACGATGCCCAAGCCTCAGCCTATTGTAGCACCGAAAGTGGTCGTGGACTCCACAACCGACAGCCGCGTCTTCTTGAAAACTTTCTATGCAGCATTGGCATCTACGGATACGCAGGTAGTTCGCGTCGTTCATTACGGGGACAGTCAGATCGAAGAGGACCGCATGAGTCAGCAGATCCGCGAAGTGCTGCAGGCCCGTTTTGGCGGTCGGGGCGTAGGCCTGATGCCGCTGGCTCAGACCATCACGAGTCGAACGGTGAAGCAGCAATTGCATATGAACGGCCGAATGGTTCAACCCCAAGCCATCCGACGCTATATGGTATATGCTCCCAAACGCGATCAACGCGCGGACGGGCTATACGGCGTGATGGGTCAGGTAGCAATCATGAACGACAGCATCGTGAAAGGCAGCGAGGAACTGATGGCTGTTTGCACCCCGCAGGATGAAAGAAACCGCTACACAAAATGGCAGATCTTGGCCGACAGCACGATCAGCGACTCGATCGTAGGAGACACAGTATGGTTGCGCGGCAAAGGCAAGGTGTACGGTTTATCGCAAGAGAGCGAGACGGGCGTGATCGTGGATAATATCCCCATGCGCGGATGTCTGGGTTTGGTATTCACCAAGATCGACAGCGCGCAGTTGGCGACCTTCTACCGCGAAGCGAATGTACGGCTGATCATTCTGCAGTTTGGCGGCAATGCAATACCGTCGAATCGCAATCCCGGAACGATATCGGGTATCGTGAAGGGTTTACGGCAACAAGTGCAGTATCTAAGGACATTGGCGCCGGAAGCAAGTATATTGTTTATCGGGCCAAGCGACATGCTGACGCAGGAAGACGGCGAATGGATCACCTACCCCATGGTGCCCTATATGGATAAACTGCTGCGCAAGATGGCGCTGGAGGAGAATATCGCGTATTTCAGTCTGTATCGCTGGATGGGCGGAGCAGGCAGTATGAAACACTGGCAGGAGATCGGTTTGGCCGGTTCAGACGGTGTGCATTTCATGCGTAGCGGAGCACGCAAGGCCGGCAATGCGGTAGCTAATTGGATTGTGGATGGAATGGATTAAGTACATATTCGCTTTTGATGCCGACCATCCGCTGCTATTCACGCAGTTCTATTTCTGGGCTTTCTTCGCACTGGTCTATGCCGTCTTTGCGCTGATATTGTCCATAGGCAATAACCAATCACAAATGACCAATCGCAGATTACATCTGCGCAATGTCTATCTGATGTTCGTCAGTTGGTTTTTCTACTACAAGACGAGCGGACTATTTCTATGCCTGCTGGCCTTTGTGACCTTGAGCGATTGGTTGATAGCGAGGCGGATAAAGGCGAATGGCGAAAGGCCAATGGCGAAAGCATGGTTATGCCTTTCGATAGCGATTGACTTGGGATTATTGGCTTATTTCAAGTACGCGTATTTCTTCACGGATGCCTTCAATGACCTATTCGGCACGAGTTACACGATCGTAGATAAGATCATCCTGCCGGTAGGTATCTCGTTCTATACCTTCCAGGTGATTTCGTACACGGTAGATGTGTTCCGAGGCCGGATAGAACCGGTGAAGAACATACTGGACTTCGGGTTCTATGTCAGTTTCTTTCCGCAATTGGTAGCGGGACCTATCGTGCGCGCAGAAGAGTTCATCCCGCAGTTATACAAGCCTTTCCGCCTGAGCCGCAGAGCCTTCGGTATCGCGGTCTTCTGGATTCTCAACGGTCTGGCAAAGAAGATCATCATGTCGGATTACCTGGCGATCAACCTGATTGACCGGGTATTTGACAATCCGCTTTTATTCTCGGGATTTGAGAACCTGTTTGCCTTGTTCGCGTACTCGCTGCAGGTATATGCCGACTTCTCGGGCTATACCGATATTGCGATCGGCGTGGCGATGCTGATGGGTTTTTACCTGCCGATGAACTTCAACTCGCCCTATAAGAGTCAAAGTCCGCAGGAGTTCTGGCGCAGATGGCATATGTCGCTGGGCAGATGGCTGAAAAGCTACCTCTATATCCCCTTGGGCGGCAATCGGAGTATCGGATTCGGCACCTATTTCTGGGTGACGGTGATTGCGCTGGTGTCCGCTTCGCTGACAGGATGGTGGGTAGGTATTATGATTCCCTATGCCATCCTGGTAGTGAGTATGCTGCTGGTTCCCCGGATGCTGAAGAACGCGAATCATCTGAAACTCTATTATTCGAACCTCAACTCCTTCATCACGCAGGTCTTGGGCGGATTATGGCACGGCGCGAGTTGGAACTTCATTATCTGGGGCGGCATCAACGGATTTGGCATGATCGTGGAGAAGATCTGGCGCGAGGTGGGCTGGCATGTCCGTTTTGCGCTGATGAGTCTGCTGACAGCGGGTTTATGCACGGCGGATTACCTGACGAACCTACCGGCATGGCGGCTCTTTGCCGTTTGGGCCGCGATCATCTGGGTAGTGACGGCTATGCGATACGTGTACTGGCTATGCGAAGGGGCGGAGACGAAGTTCACCAAAGCGATGGGAACCGTTTGGGCCGTGCTGCAGACTTTTGTGTTTATTACTTTCACCCGATTGTTCTTCCGAAGCAGCAGTAATCTCGATCCGGCAACCGCCAATGAGGTTGCCTGGGCTACGGCGAAGAATATGGTGCACCAAATTGGTGGCGCATGGAGCAATGCGATCATCCCGGAGTTTTTATGGGCCTATAGGTACGTAGTGTTGATGTTCATTGCCGGCATGGTGATTCACTGGTTACCCACCAACTGGAAGCGGCGCTATCGGTTATGGTTCACGGCGATGCCACTATGGCTGATGGTAGTGGTCGTTTGCCTGGCGCTCGTGGTGATCTATCAGTTTGTAGTGGCAGATGCCCAACCGTTTATCTATTTCCAGTTCTGATATGATATTTGGTCTCACAGGTGGAATTGGTAGTGGTAAGAGCACTATCGCACGCGAATTGGCAAAGCAAGCCTTCGCCATCTATGACTGTGACCGGGAGGCCAAGCGGATCATCGCGGAAGATAAGGACGTGCAGCAGGCTATCATCGATCTATTGGGTCATGAGGCATTCGCAGACGGAGTCTATAACACAAAGTACGTAGCCAAACGGGTGTTTGAAGATTCTCATCTGCGCCAACAGCTCAATGCCATCGTTCATCCCGCCGTAAAAAAAGATATTCTTCAGCGCAGACCTGACTTTATCGAATCTGCCATCCTCTTTGAGGCAGGGCTGGATGAAATATGCGATAAGATTGTGATCGTGGAAGCGCCGGAAGATATCCGTATAGAACGGGTGATTGCCCGGGACTATGAGGGTAATGCTTCGCCCGCGAATATAGATAAGGTACGCGCACGTATACGCGCACAAAAAACCTCTGCGAATGCGAATGCACTGCAGAGGCCTATGCTCACCGTTGTCAATGACGGGAGATCAGTATTGAGCGGCATCGTAAACCTGATCTGCGATTTCGCTGCCCTTTAAGTGCTCGATGATGCAGAAAGCAAAGTCGGCACTGAGGCCCGGTCCTTTGGCGGTGATAATATTCTTCGATTCTACTACCAATCCACCTACGTAACTCTCGCCCAAAGGTTCCTGACACCCCGGGTAGCAGGTAGCCTGTTTGCCTTTGAGTATACCGAGTTTACCAAGCACCATAGGCGCTGCGCAGATAGCTGCTATCTCTTTTCCGGCCTCATTATGGGCGAGGAGCAACTCGCACAATGCGGAACAATCTCCGAGTTTGGTTTGACCGCCCGGCAAGATCAACATCTCAGCATCCGAGAAATCCAATCGCTCGATCAGTCCGTCCGCTTCCACGGCGATGTTATGGGCACCAAGCACCATGGGATTGCCGGTGATAGAGACTGTTGTGACCGCGATACCTGCACGGCGTAATAAATCGATCGTCGTGATTGCTTCGATTTCTTCGAAACCGTTGTCAAGAAAAAGATAATTCATAAAAATCTTAAATCTTAAATTTGAAATAATCGTGCCCATAAGGGCTAAGAAATCTAAAATGTTAAATTTTTAATTTAACTTGAATATATAGGTAATTGTTCCGATCTGATCATGTTCGCCCTCGGTGAACTTGGCCTTATAGGCTGCATCGAGTGCGAGTTGTTGGGTCGGTTTATCCGACACGTCACCGCCTTTGATAGTGGCTTGCGTAACTTGTCCGGCCGCATTGACGCGGATCTGGACTACCACTTTGCCTTCCTGGCGGAAGTTATCGGATGGTTGCGGCAGGGTACCTTTGAGGCTGCGACCTGCCAGACTCCAGTCATTGCCCCCCGAAGAACCGTGTCCGACAGGGTTGCCTTTTTGTCCGGCACCTTGGCTATCGCCAGAACCGGTTGCATTTCCGCTCTTGCCGAAGAGCGCACCGAACTGATTGGCTTTTGCCACAGCGGCATCCTCTTTGGCTTTCTTCTCGGCGGCCTCTTTCTCCCGTTGACGGCGTTCGGCTTCGAGTCGCGCTTTCTCTTCCTGCTCTTTCTTCTTCTGGGCCTGCTGCATGGCAAGGGCTTGTTCTTCCTCCGCCGTCAAGACGGGTTCTTCCAGCTTGGGTTGGGGAGCAGGCGCCACAGGCTGGGGAGCGGGCAAAGGCACCGCTTCCGATTGCTCGGCCATGTATCCGCCGGCCTCTGCCACTTCGCCAAACGCTACCTCAATCCCTTCCTGCTCTGCCTCCTTAACCGAATAGAGGCGCATGAACCACAAGATCAGGAACAGCAGAATCATAAAGAGCACCGTTCCCACAGAAGCTATGATATGTCGTTCTTGCTTCTTGGTCACTCTTTCTTACCGTTTTGTAGCCACAACCAACTTCATATGATGCTGATTGGCGATATCGAGTACGCGTACCACTTCTTTATAGGCCACATCTTCATCGGCATGCAGGGCGATATACATCGTAGAATCGGACGCCTGCACGCGACTGAGGTAGCCCTCGAGGTTATCGGGATCAACGGCCACGGGTTTCTCCTTGCCCAAGGCGACGAAGTAGTTGCCGAGGTTGTCGATGGACACCTTAGCGACCTGCGGCCGCGTCACTTTCTGCGAACGGGAAGTGGGCAGATTGATCTTGATGTCATTGGGTGAAGACATCGTGGAGGCCATGACGAAGAAGAGGAGCAAGAGGAACACCAGATCCGTCATGGAACTCATCGCGAAGGTTGCTTCAACCCTATTGCGTTTCTTTAAACTCATTACGCAGGCTCATTAAGAAGGTCCATGAATTCCATCGTGCGGCTCTCGAGCAGACGAACGACGCGGTCGATACGCGCTACGAGATAGTTATAAGCGAACATCGCGAGGATGCCGACAATCAGACCGCCGATCGTGGTGACCATGGCCTGGTACATACCCGTAGAGAGCGCACTCATCTCGATCACTCCGCCGGAAGTCTGAGCCATATTATAGAAAGTTTGCACCATACCAAGGACCGTACCGAGGAAACCGAGCATAGGAGCTCCGCCGGCGATAGTCGCCATGATGACGAGCCCTTTCTCCAGTTTGCCGACCTCGAGGTTGCCAACATTCTCAACCGCTACCTGCACATCCTGCATCGGACGACCGATACGCGTGATACCTTTCTCGATCATATGCGCGGAGGGCGTGTCGGTTTGTTTGCAGAGGTTGAGCGCGGAGTCGATCTTGCCCTCATGGATATAATCGCGGATGCGATCCATGAAGGATTTATCTTCGCGCGTAGCCTGCTTGATGACCACCATGCGGGCGATGAAGATATAGCATGCGCCGGCGAGCAATATAGCCAGCAGGATCATGATCCAGCCGCCGTACTGCGCCATTTGCCAAAGGTTGATAGACTCTTGAAGGGGTTCTTCGATCGCTGCGACCTGTTCTTCTACCGCAGCCAAAGTGTCAATTTGAAAAAGCATATAAATCTTTCAATTTTCAATTTTCAATTTTCAATTGATTTACTTAAGTAAATCTAAGTATTCCTGAATCGTTTCCTGGATACCGAGATAGAGGGCATCGCAGATGATGGCATGTCCGATCGAGACCTCAGCGGTCCAGGGGAAAGCTTTGATGAAAGGTTTGAGATTCTTGAGGTTGAGGTCATGTCCGGCATTCATACCGAGACCCAGTTCATGCGCTTTCATCGCTGCGGGGCGGTATTTCTCGATCGCCTTCTTCGGATCGATCTCAAACAACTCGGCATAAGGACCGGTATAGAGCTCGATACGATCGGCGCCCGAACGCAACGCGTACTCCACCATGACGGGATCCGGATCGACGAAGATGCTCACGCGTATACGATAGGCATGGAGCTGGTTCACAACACCCTTGAGGAAATTGAGGTTCTTACGCGTATCCCAACCATGATTGGAGGTGAGCTGTCCGGGCTCATCGGGAACGAGCGTGACCTGGGTAGGACGGATATCCATCACGAGCGCCAAGAACTCATCAGTAGGATTACCCTCCACATTGAGTTCGGTGGAAACCATGGACTTGAGTTGATACACATCTTCCTTGCGGATATGCCGCTCGTCAGGGCGCGGATGCACCGTAATTCCCTGGGCACCAAAGAGCTCACAATCGACTGCAAATCGCTGTACATCAGGCATGTTACCCCCGCGCGCGTTGCGCAGTGTAGCCACCTTATTGATATTCACACTGAGTTTCGTCATGACTAAACCATTAAAAATCGCGGCAAAGGTACGAAAAAGTTTTCAAATATGCAAGTATTTCAAGGAAAATTTCGCTTTTATTTGCATATATGCAAAAATTGTAGTAATTTTGCGCAGTAATTTGTGTCATCATTATGACAATAGCTATTTTTGGAAATGCGATGAAGTCCGAGACCTTACGGGAAGTAAGGAATATTTTGGAGTTTTTCGCCAACAAACACGAACTCTTTCCTTCGGGGCAAGAGGTGCATGTCCTTTTGTCGCAAGAATTGCGACAGGAGTTGGATCTGCGCGAGTACCCGGGTTTCCCTGAAAACTGGGACAGCGACAAGCAGCCGGAGAACGTATATGGGGAGCCGATTGATTTTGCTTTATCGATCGGAGGTGACGGTACCTTCCTCACTTCGGCGGCTGTGATCGGGAATAAGAACATCCCTATCTTGGGTGTCAATTGCGGTCATTTAGGATTCCTGGCCGAAGTGCAGACGCAGGAACTGAATTATATCTTGCATAAGTTACTGGCCGGCGAATACACGATCGAGCAGCGCAGTCTATTGCATCTGACGGTGCTGGACAAGGAAGGCAATCCGCGGGATACGCTGATCATGGCGCCGAATGCGCTGAACGAGATCGCGATCCTGAAGGAAGGTCTGAGTAGCATGCTCTCAATCGAGACGAAGGTGAACGGCGAATTGCTGCACACCTATCACTCGGACGGTTTGGTGATCGCGACGCCTACCGGCAGTACGGCCTATAACCTCTCTATCGGCGGTCCGCTGATGGCGCCGCAGAGCAGAGGTATCATCCTCACGCCTATCGCTCCGCACAGCCTTACGGTAAAACCGCTGGTAGTGCCGGACGACTGGAAACTGGATATCAAGGTAAGCAGTCGATACGACGCGTACATGGTGTCGGTAGACGGTCGGAGCCAGAGCCTGGGAACGGACACGAGTCTGCATATCGAGCGGGCGAACTACACGGTGAAAGTGGTGCAGATCGGCGACAACAGTTTTTTGAACAGTCTGAAAGCTAAGTTGAATTGGGGAAGGTAAAGAGTGAAAGCGTGAAAGAGTGAAGGAGTGAACGAATTAATGAGCATAGTGTGGGACGTAGATCCGATTCTCGTGCATTTCGGGAATGGCGGGATCCGCTGGTACGGGTTGCTGTGGGCAATCGGTTTGTACCTCTGCTGGGCAATCAACGAGCGGATGTTCAAGCGCGAAAACTGTCCGGCCGAATGGGCGGATCAACTCTTCTTCTGGATGGCCGCAGGTGCGATCATCGGTGCAAGGTTGGGCCATTGTCTCTTCTATGAATGGCATCAGTATGGCGAGCCATGGAACCTCTTCGGATGGGAGTTCACCTACCGCAATCCGTATATCGAGCACCCCTGGAACCTGATCAAGATCTGGGAGGGGGGACTGGCGAGTCACGGCGGTGCGATCGGTTTGATCACCGCGGCATGGCTGCTCAACAAATACCGGTACAGCCGCTATCCGCAGTTTGGCACGAGTTGGCTATGGATCCTGGACCGCGTATGCGTAGGCGTATGCGTGACGGCTTTTCTGATCCGGCTGGGCAACCTCTTCAACAGCGAGATCTACGGAGGACCGACGAACTTGCCGTGGGGTTTCGTTTTTGTGCGGGACGGGCAGACCGAGCCCTGTCACCCGACACAGATCTACGAGATGCTGTATTGCGTGCTGACCTTCGCCGTCACCTGGCCGCTCTATTGGCATACCGACGCGAGAAGAAGGGAAGGACTGCTATTGGGCATCTTCCTGATGATTGTGTTTGGCGTGCGGTTCCTGCTGGAGTTCATCAAGAATGACCAGGAAGCGTTTGAGGCAGGGCATATACTGAATATGGGGCAGTTGCTCAGTATCCCGTTTGTGCTGCTGGGTCTCTTCCTTATTATTCGCGCATATAGAAGGCCCTTAAGTCCGGTAGTGGATAAACAACCGGAGAGTTTGGATCCAAAATATCGAAAGAATGACAAAAAGTGATATACGAATAGTCTATTTAGGCACGCCGGAATTTGCAGTAGCCGGTTTGCGTGCCTTAGTGGAAGGCGGCTATAATGTAGTAGCTGTAGTGACCATGCCGGACAAACCTGCCGGGCGCGGGCATCAGAAGCAGTATTCGGACGTAAAGAAATATGCGCTGGAGGTAGGACTTCCGGTGCTGCAGCCTGAAAAGTTGAAAGACGAGGCTTTTGTGGAGACCTTGCGTTCGTATCGTGCGGATCTGCAGATCGTGACGGCTTTTCGGATGTTACCGGAAGTGGTATGGACGATGCCGCGGCTGGGTACGTTCAACGTGCATGGATCGCTCCTACCGCAGTACCGCGGGGCAGCGCCGATCAACTGGGCCGTGATGAACGGCGACAAAGAGACGGGATTGACCACCTTCATGCTGAAGCATGAGATCGATACAGGCAATATGATCCTGCAGGAACGGATTGCGATCGGGGAGGATGAGAACGTGGGATCGGTGCATGACCGATTGATGGAATTGAGCAAAAATATGGTGCTACGCACCGTCGATCTGATCATCGACTGCGAGAACAAGGGTATAGCGGTGCCGACCACTCCTCAACCGGAGATAGCGGACTTGCGACCTGCCCCGAAGATCTTCAAAGAAGATTGCGAGATAAAATTTGATGAGAAGACCGCCGAAGAGGTGCATAACTTCGTTCGCGGACTCAGTCCCTACCCTGCGGCATGGTGCAATCTGGATATCAACGGCATCACTTTTGAAAATGTCAAAATTTATTCCGTTGAGATATTGGACAATGGACAATGGACAATGGACAAATCTTCTATTATTGTCCCCTGCAAAGAAGGGGCAGTGCGGATTCTGGAACTGCAAGTGCCGGGAAAGAAGCGAATGGACGCAAAGAGTTTTTTGAATGGATTACATTAAGCTGATTGACAAATATTACGGCAACTATCCCGCCTTGCGCGAGGTGCTGGTGACGCACAGCAGGCAAGTAGCAGACCGTGCGCTCAAGATCGTGGACGCGCATCCCGAATGGACCGAAAAGGGCTTAGTAGACCGGCAGTTCATCGAAGAGGCGGCGATGCTGCACGATATCGGCATCATCTTCTGCGATGCGCCGAAGATCTACTGCAGAGGCAGTCATAAGTATATCGAGCACGGATATTTAGGCGCAGAGCTATTGCGCGCAGAGGGCTATCCGAAGCATGCCTTGGTAGCCGAACGGCATACGGGAACGGGTGTGACATTGGAGCATGTGCTACGCGAAGAGTTGCCGATTCCGGAGCGGGACTATTGCCCGCAGAGTCTGGAAGAGAAGATCATCTGTTACGCGGATAAGTTCTACAGCAAGAGTCACTTAGGCGAAGAAGTGAGTCTGGATAAGATCAAATACAATATCTGGAAGCACGGTCACGACGCCTTCCTTCGATGGCAGGAACTGGTAAACCTCTGCGGGGAAAACCTTTAGTGGAACTTATGGGCAAAACCGATAGAGAGTAATTCCCGGAATTGTATCCGGGCTTTTTTGTCCCCTTTCATGATGACCGACGAGTCATAGCGCGGATGCACCATGAGTCGCGCGGAGAGGTATTTATTGATGATAAAATCGCAATTGGCCTCCAGATCCATCTCCACATAATGATAATTGGTATAGGTATAGAAGCGAACCTCGAGGGCCACCTCGCGAACCGGTTTGTACGCATACTCGATACGCATGGAGGAACCGATATCGTGCTTGGTCTGCTGACCGGCCTTGAGTCCGTAGTCGGTGACCGTCACCCGCGCGGTATCCTTGATATGCACCACTTTGTAGGACAAAGGAGAAACGGAGATAGAAAGGTTTTTGACCGGTTTCCAATCCAGACCGACTGCGATATTGAACCGCAAAGGCGAGAAGGGACCGGATTTCATTTTCTTGGAGTTGGACTTGTAGGTGGGTAACAAGCGTGTCTCGAGTTCGCCCGAGAGGGAGGCAAAGAGTTTGGGCACGATGCGATAGTTGGCTTTGGTATAGAGGCGCAACATGTCGTCGGTCGTATTGACCTTATGCAAACTGTCACCTTTGACCGTCGTTCCGCCCATACGCCATTCGCCGGTGTTCTCCCAGGTGAAGCGCTCGGTGATATAACTGATCTGCCCTTTGGCGATACCGAGTCCTGCGAAGGAGGACGATCCGCCTTGGTACCAGTTATCGGTGACATAGTTCTGGGTGATCTGCGCCATGAGGGTCGCTTCCCGCCGCCAGGGACTATGGGCATCGCGGATGGCACGCAGCACATCGTTGCGGTCTTCTTCCGCATCCTTGATCCAGGCTTTCTCGATGGTGATAACGGGCATGGAGTCGATCTTCTGCAGCACGAGTTCGGCATTGAGGGCACGTAGGGAGTCCATCTCCTGCAGTTCGCGCGCGAGCGAATCGAGGCGTGCCAACTCCGCATAAGTGAGCGTATCGACTGTATCATTGGCATGGAGTTGTGCGCTCTGCTGCTGAACGAGATCCAGCAGATACGCATCCATCTCGACGGTCTTTTGCTGATCGGCCAAACGGAAGGTATCAGGATAAACTTGTTGCGCTGCCAGATGAGTGACAGCGCAGACAAGGGATACTATGAGAATGTTAAATGCCCGCATTCAGTTTGCCATGACATTGCTTGTATTTCTTACCGCTTCCGCAAGGGCAGGGGTCGTTCGGACGGGGTTTCTTATCCGCGATGATCGGTCCCTGATGCACTTGTTCGCGCGTATCGCGACCTGCTGCAGCCGCAGCTCCTGAGGCTTGTGCAGCCTGTTGTACGGCATCTTTCTGGGTGCGATAGCGGCTATAGTCCATGCGGCGTTGCTGCTGTGCCTGCTGCACCTTATCGGGCTCGGTCATATGGATCTGACCGCGCAGGAGGATGGCGATCGCACGGCGGTTGAGATTATCCAGCATCGCTTTGAAGATATGGAAGGACTCGAGTTTATAGATCAAGAGCGGGTCTTTCTGTTCGTAGGACGCATTCTGAACGCTCTGCTTGAGGTCGTCTAACTGACGCAGATGCTCTTTCCACTCATCATCGATGACGTAGAGCAGCATGCGCTTCTCGAACTCCTTGACCACCTCTTTACAATGCGTCTCGGCAGCTGCTTTGAGGTTGACCGCGATGTTATAGACCTTCTTGCCGTCTGTGATGGGGATGAGGATATTCTCATACATCTGTCCTTTGGTCTCATAGACGTATTGGATCTGCGGATCGGCGATGGTGGTCAGTTTTTCCATGCGGCGCTTGAAACTGTCGAGGGCAGCCTCAGCGAGCTGCTCGCTCAGTACCTCGCGTTTGCTGCGCGCGAAGGTCTCTTCATCAAACGGCACCTCGATGGCGAAGGTCTGCATGGTATCGAACTTGAGTCCCTCGTAGTCATTGGCACTCTTGGCATCATTCAGGATTCCCTCGGCCGTCTCGTAGATCATATTGGTGATATCGACGCCAATACGCTCACCCATCAGGGCGTGACGACGCTTGGCGTAGATGAGGTTACGCTGCTGATTCATGACATCATCGTATTCGATGAGGCGCTTACGGATGCCGAAGTTATTCTCTTCGACCTTTTTCTGCGCCCGCTCGATGGAGGACGAGATCATGCTATGCTCGATCATCTCGCCTTCCTGGAAGCCCATACGATCCATGACCGCTGCGATGCGTTCGGAGCCGAACATACGCATGAGGTCATCTTCGAGGGATACGTAGAAGACCGAACTACCCGGGTCACCTTGACGACCTGCACGACCGCGCAACTGACGATCGACACGACGGCTCTCGTGACGCTCCGTACCGATGATCGCGAGACCGCCGGCCTCTTTCACTTCGGGCGTCAACTTGATATCCGTACCACGACCGGCCATATTAGTTGCAATTGTTACGATGCCTGCACGACCGGCTTCGGCTACGACTTGCGCTTCCTGCTGGTGTAACTTCGCATTGAGCACATTATGCTTGATCTTACGCAGCGTCAGCATACGACTGAGCAACTCGGATATCTCGACCGAAGTGGTACCCACGAGGACCGGTCGGCCTTGATTGACCATGGACACGATCTCCTCGATGACGGCATTGTATTTCTCGCGCTTGGTGCGATAGATACGATCGTTCATATCTTTTCGCGCGATGGGCTTATTGGTCGGGATAACGACTACGTCGAGTTTGTAGATGTTCCAGAACTCACCCGCTTCTGTTTCGGCCGTACCGGTCATACCCGCGAGTTTATGGTACATACGGAAATAGTTCTGCAGCGTGATGGTCGCGAACGTCTGCGTCGCGCCTTCCACTTTCACGTTCTCCTTCGCCTCAACCGCCTGGTGCAGACCGTCGCTCCAACGACGACCTTCCATGATACGACCCGTCTGTTCGTCCACGATCTTGACCTCTCCGCCGTCGATGATATAATCCACATCTTTCTCGAAGAGGGTGTAGGCCTTGAGCAGTTGGTGAACCGTATGGACACGCTCGGACTTGATGCTGTAGTTGGTGTAGATATCGTCTTTGCGCTGCTGCATCTCGTCAGGCGTGAGACCGGTCTGGTGCTCGAGATCAGCGATCTCCGATCCTACGTCAGGCAGGACGAAGAAGTTCGGGTCATCGGTCGTACCGGTGAGGGCATCGATACCCTTATCGGTGAGTTCGATGGACTTGTTCTTCTCATCGATGACGAAGAAGAGCTCGTCTGTCGCGATATGCATGTTCTTCTCGTTCTCCTGGAGGTAGAACTCTTCGGTCTTCTGGAGACGCACCTTGACACCCGGCTCGCTCAGATACTTGATGAGGGCCTTGGATTTGGGCAGACCTTTGAAGGCACGGAAGAGGGCTAACTCACCGGCTTCGCGCTCTTTCTCATCTTCGGACGCCATTTTCTTCTTGGCCTCTACGAGGAGGTTGGTCGTCAGCGTGGTCTGCTGACGCACGAGTGCCGCTACGCGATCTTTGTACTCATCGAACATCTGGTCCTCGCCGCGGGGAACCGGACCGGAGATGATAAGCGGAGTACGGGCATCATCGATCAGGACCGAGTCCACCTCATCGACGATCGCGTAGTTATGGCCGCGCTGCACGAGATCGAGCGGCGAAGTTGCCATATTATCACGCAGGTAGTCAAAACCGAACTCATTGTTGGTACCAAAGGTGATATCGCAGGCATAGGCCTTACGACGCTCGTCGGAATTGGGACGGTGCTTATCGATACAATCGACGGTGAGGCCAAGGAACATATAGATCGGACCATTCCACTCCGAGTCACGCTTGGCCAGGTAATCGTTGACGGTGACTACATGCACACCTTCGTGCGTGAGGGCGTTCAGGTATACCGGCAGCGTCGCTACGAGCGTCTTACCTTCACCGGTCGCCATCTCTGCTATCTTACCTTGGTGCAGAACGACACCGCCGAAGAGTTGGACATCGTAATGGATCATATCCCAGGTGATCTCGTTGCCGCCTGCCATCCAGTGATTATGATAGATGGCCTTGTCGCCGTCGATATCTACGAAATCAAAGCGGCTGTCTGCAGCCAGGTTCTTATCCATCTCGGTTGCCGTGACGATGACGGTCTCGCTCTGTGCAAAACGGCGTGCGGTAGACTTGACGATCGCGTAGGCTTCGGGCAGGATCTCGTTGAGCACTTCTTCGTAGCGATCCTTGATCTCTTTCTCGAGTTTATCCACTTCGTTGTAGATCTTCTCGCGCTTCTCGATGGGCGTAGATTCGATGGACGCTTTGAGCTCCGCAATGCGATCCTTACGGTCCTTGACCGCCGCCTGCAGCTTATCCATCAGCGCCCACGAATGCGCACGCAAATCGTCATTGCTCAGCGCGTCAATCGTCTCATACTGCGCTTTGATCTGGTCCACTATCGGCTGAATGGCGCGCATATCTTTCTGCGCCTTGTTGCCGAATAGCTTGGTAATAATTTCAATAAAATTCATATGTCGTTTTTAGTAGTTACACAAAATGCGCTGCAAAATTACAAAAAAAAATCCATATATGCAAGTACAAAATGCATGCCGCCGTATTTTTTCTGCCATTTTGGCATTAATTATTTGCATATGTCAAAAAAAAGCAGTACCTTTGCAGCCAAAATCGAATAAAAGACCATGAAAAAGACACTTTTCTTCCTGCTGGCCCTTATCGCCGGCACTACTGCACACGCGATCGATATGCAAGCGCATATGGGATTGAAAGCCGCCCAAGAAAGCTATACGAATTATGTAAGTAAGCAAAATGCTTACTATACCGGTGATTACCAATACGACTCCCTTTGCATCAAGAGCGGGGATGCGCTTTTCGGCGTGCTGAACGCACTGATGGGTGCAACAAGCCGTATCAATCAAAGCGGGTTTAGCTATAACTCCTTGCGCGGCGCGTATGTAAATGTGGATAAGGACCTGAATATCTCCGGAAATATTATCGGATATTACGACGGTTCTTCCATGAATGGCACATGGGATGGCGGCAAGACCTACAACCGCGAACATACCTGGCCGCAGTCCAAAGGAGCCGACAAAAGTATTGCTATGGGGCATGACATGCAATCGGTGCGCCCTGCCAGTGTAGCGGTGAACAGCGACCGGGGTAACACGGCGTATGGCGAGAGCAGCGGGTATTACGATCCCAATGATGTGAGCATCAATAACTCCTATTATAATCCCGCGAATATGGGTTCGTATCGCGGTGATTGCGCACGTGTGATCCTGTATGATTATGTGGTGTACGGGTCGGCCGGCGGTCATCAGAATACTTTGTATAACGGCAATGCGCAGTTACTTGCCAAACTGGGGGCAAATGGGGTATTTGAATCCATTCCGGTTTTGCTCAAATGGCATATGAACGACCCGGTCTCGCTGACCGAGATGGTGCGCAATGACGGTGCGCAGAACTATCAGGGAAACCGCAATCCGTTCATTGATTTTCCGGAATTGGCGATTCAGATGCTCAAGGATGTGAACGGGGTGCAGACCTATTCGGTAAGTACGACCGGCACGAACCTTTGGCCCAACTATACACTCACGCTCAGCGATGGGTTTGTAGGGTATGTAGGAACACCGAATGATCGGCCGGAAGAGGTTACGGTGACAGGCGCGACGGCCAGTTATGATAGCATAAGCGGACGCCTTATCGTCACGAATGTGACGGGCGCGGTATCGATCGTTGCACCCTCACCTACTGCACTCGAGTTGACGCGGGACGGACAGCAAGCCATCAAGGTGATCCAAAACGGACAAATAGTGATTTATAAAAATGGGAAAGCGTTTTCTATGTTCGGTCAGCCTCTGCCTGATCGCCATTAGTTTGTTCGCGGGTACGAACCTGCAGTTGTACTACGATTTCGGGAGTCTGGGTACGGCATGCGCGAACCAGCGTTCACCGCGCGTGACGAGTACGTTGGAGCTTTTCTATGCCGATCCGTGGGGCAGCACGTTTGCCTTCATCGACCTGGATTATGCGATCCATCCCAATGATCCCAAACATACGCCGTTTCTGGCCTATGCGGAGTTGGCGCGCTGCCTGAATTTCTGGCATCAGAGTGCAGCAAAAGATTTGAGTATTCAAGTCGAGTACAACGGCGGTTTAGGTCTCTACCGGGACTCGACAGGTTTGCGCGGATACGGGATCAATAACGCGGCGCTGGTCGGTCTGAACTACTGCCTGCATACCGCGGATTACAAGAATATCTTCAATATCGAATTGCTCTATAAGTATATCGCCAATCGCGCGAACGGGATTCATAACTCTGTACCCATCCAGTTTACGTTTGTATGGGGTTGTGATGATTTTTGCACCGCGCCGGGCTTGCGTTTCTCGGGCTTTCTGGATATATGGGGCGAGAAGAATTTCGGCAAGCAGAGTTGGGTGTTGATTTCCGAGCCGCAGGTATGGTACAATGTGGGGCGATGGTTCAAGTGCCCGAACCTGAATATCGGCACAGAGATAGAAGTGAGCTATAATTTCTCCGGCAAAAAATTTATGTGCAATCCCTGCGTAGGTATCAAATGGTGCTTTGATTGAAAAAAGAAGGCTGCCCGATTGGACAGCCTTTCTTTTTTTTATTGATGTTGCTCGCGGAGCAGGTCGTTCACCGTTTTGACGGGGTTGAAGGTCGAGACAGGTACTTCCACGAAGATCGTATTCCAGCGGCTCATAGCGCCGTTCCAGAGACCCGGAAGCTCCAATGCGAGGAGCTCCTTACCATCCTTGGATTTATTGGAGATGAAGCCGGTCTGCGGATCTACGTACTTCGGCAGGTCAAAAGGTTTGCCTTCGTAGTCGCGGATGGCACAAACGAGATCTACCGGGTTGAAGTGAGTAGACTGCTTCATGAGCTCCGGATCGCTGATCTGGGTGGACTCGAGGATCTGGTAAGAGATCGAGCCGTCTGCCTCGCGTACCAAGAACGGTCCGCCGCCCGGCTCGCCGGTATTCTTCACCACTCCGCAGACGCGAATAGGACGATTCAGCTTCGCACGCTCTTCGTCACTCAGGTTGGGGTTCTTGAGGGCCTCGAAGATACGCTTCTGCTCGGTGACAAGCACACCGGCAAGGATCTGCTTGTAGCGGATGGTGTCTTTCTTGAGCCGATCGGGCACGACGTTATCGATATTCTTGATGAAGACGATGTCGGCATCTTGCTGATTGAGGTTCTCGATGAGGGCACCGTGACCACCCGGGCGGAAGAGTAACTTACCGTCTTTCGTGCGGAAAGGTGTGCCATCCGGATTAGCAGCGATGGTGTCGGTAGACGGCAACTGCTCGCTGAAGGTCACGTCATAGTGCACATTGTATTTCTCCTCGAATTTCTTGAGGTTGTCCGCGATATGCTGACGGAAGAGGGGCAGATGGTCGTGAGAGACGGTGAAATGCAGATATACAGTCGGTTTCTCACCATTTCCCTTGCAGTATTGCGCGCCTTCTACGAGGTGCTCCAAGGCGGGCGTACGCGCACCGTCGCGGTATTTATGGAAGAGGAGCAGACCCTTCGGCAGGTCACCGTAGTGCATGTCTTGCAGCAGGTAACGAACGGCTTCCTGACCTTCCTTGCCGGCCAATTCCGGTCCAAAAGCGAACTTGTCTTTATTCGCCAGGAACTCCTGGATGAACGGCGTCTCGATACCATCCTCAAGGTACTGGAAGAGATTCTTAAACATACGGCTGGCTGCACCGGAAGCGGGCACGAATTTGAGGATCTTGTGTCCCTCGGCGAGGTACTGCTCCCATGCGGCGATATAGGCCTCTTGCTCCGCACGTTTCGGGGCAAGGATGCCTTGCTTGGTGGAAGCAGGAGCAACGATGTCTAACTCGGGAAAACCATTACGGAAACACTCCAACTGCGCCTCCGCTTTCTCTACAGAGATACCGCGAGCCTGCAACTGCTCGAGGTCTTGTGCACTAAAATTGTACATGGCGATTATCGATTAAAATTGTTTTGCGCTGCAAAAGTACAAAAAAAAAATGATATATGCAAATAAAAATGACAAATTTGAGGTTAAAAATTTGGAAATATGCAAAAAAAGTTGTATCTTTGCAGAAAATTTGAGAGAGAAAAGATGGCAGGAAAACGAATAGCTATGTCTGACGCATTTGCGTGGTATCGCGGGGAGTTGGATGACCAGCTCTATTTGCGTTCGTTGGTGAAAGACAAGCGCAGAGTGATGGCTGTTTGCAAGAAGCCACGTTTGACGAAGCAGCAACGCAAGAAGATGGCAGAACGTCCTCAGACTAAGCGATCTAATGCGGTCATTAAGGAGGCGCAGATGATTTATCACGATCCTGTTTTGCGTGCTCAATGGGAGGAAAGGCACGCGGCTTTTCAAAAGGAGGCAAAGAAGAAGGGCGATTATACCTAT
>Ga0256404_1001007_pt1 | contig 71400 bp, 57 predicted proteins | sample RumenRJG_01DNA_FD_185990 | JGI IMG/M metagenome (GOLD analysis project Ga0256404, IMG submission 185990) | Bovine rumen microbial communities from Lethbridge, Alberta, Canada - RJG_01 | ecosystem: Host-associated > Mammals > Digestive system > Stomach > Rumen | place: Canada: Alberta | collected... | reverse complement strand
CCGGTCGCCGCCAATAGTATTGCTACCATCGCGCTGCCCCTCGACTTGCATGTGTTAAGCCTGTCGCTAGCGTTCATCCTGAGCCAGGATCAAACTCTTCGTTGTTGTATTATCGTTTTTCTTTCTTACAAAAGATATAATGAAAACGCAACGGCGATTCGTTCCTGTGTCCCGGCCGCGCACACCCGCTCTCGCGGGCCGCGCCTCGGATCTGCTGTGCTCGTATCTTACCTGTCTTGTCGGAATCTTGACGTGGACTCGGGGTTTCCCTTCCTTGTCTCTGCACTGTCAATTTTCCTCATTGCAAACATTTCAATGATCTCTCTCTTAACGCCAAAAAAAGGCGTCAAAAAAATCGCTCACGCAATTTGTCATATTGTGAGCCGAAAAGCGATGCAAAATTACAACCGCTCCGGAAACTGACCAAATTTTTCAGCAACTTTTTTTAAAAATTTTTTTGCCGTTTTTCTTAAACCATTGATTCACTGATTGTTTTAAAATAAAAAAAATTTGCCCATTTTTGACCTATTGATATCAATTAGGCAAAAATGGGCAAAAATGGTGTCAACCGGCATGCAGGGACATTAGGCGTTGACCTGCACTTTTAAGCCTGCATCGCGGAATCTTTGAGCAATCTTTTCCATCTCCTCCTTGGAAACCTTCTCAAGGTTGTCGGCTGGTGTTTTGCGGTCAATGCTATAGAGCATCACCTCTCGTGGCCCGATCTGCAAGTAGGCGCTCAGCAGGGCATCGAGTTCCTCATCGGTGGTGTTGTCGAAGTGCTTACCCTCATACTCACCGCGGATCATGATCGTCTGCACCACGCACTGTCCCTTGAACTTCTTCAGGTCGGCAATCACGCCATCGGGCAGGCAATTGGGCGAAACAGGGCGGTTGATGGCAATAAAGGTGTGTGGGATGGCGCTGTCAAGTTTCAGGATGTTGTTGTCCACCTTGAGCAGGGCCTCGGCCACCTGAGGCTTTCCGGCCATGGTCGAATTGCTGAGCACCGACACTTTGGCATTGGGGAAATACTCGGTGCGCAGTCTCAGGACGTCCTCGACCACCTTTTTAAACTCAGGGTGCAGCGTAGGCTCGCCGTTGCCCGAGAACGTGATCACATCAAGGGTCTGTCCCGTAGCCTTCATCTCCTCGAGTTTGCGCTTGAGTTGCTTCTTGACGGCTTCACGGGTGGGCACGCCATCCTTGCCCGGTCCCTGCGCATTGAATCCAGCCTCGCAATAGAGACAGTCAAAAGAGCAGATCTTACCATCGTTGGGCATGAGATTAATACCAAGGGACATTCCCAGCCGGCGGCTGTGGATAGGCCCGTATACCGTTGAATGAAAAATCACTGTTTGCATGACTACAATATTATTATTTATGATATGACTTTAATTATTTGCTCGCTTGCGCCATCACCATAATGACAACTTGCGATGAATACACATTATTATATATAATGAAAAACTCGATACTAGATCAGGTTCAACTGCTGCAGGATGTCGACCACGTCGATATGGGAGAGCGTTCGCCGCTGCTGCAACGCGTCGGCAAACGAGTCCATGGCCTTACGCACCCTGGAATCGGCGAACAGGCGGCTCATGTTCTCGAAAGCCTCGTCAAAGATGGGCTGGACCTCGTCACGCTCCAATTGGCAATAGTCGCGCCCATCGTCACAGGCGGCATTCAGCAACTGATCGCGCAACTGCTGGTCGGCCTTATCGTTGTCGAGCACCATGCGACGGCACAACGCGTTGGCCACGGCCAGTCCCACCGAGATACGGAAATGCCCCAGCATATACTGCCAGGAGCCACGGGGAGACAAACGCGGATTGCCCGCAAAGAAGAACTCCGGAGTGAACTCGATGGCACCAGGGCCATCGCCATCCAGCGTAATCGACGTGAACAAGTCGGCCGCATCAAAGACCGACAGTCCCAGTGCCATGCCTGCCACGCCATAACTCTTATCGAGTTCGTCACGATATTTCATAACTCGTTTTTCTGCCATATAGATTCATCACTTTCGACCGAAATCCGCTGGGATTTCCCCCCACTCCGACGTTTTCCACTTGAGCAGGGCATTGGGCCAGGTGTGAGTTGCCAGCCAACGCTCGGCTCGGCCAATTATCTCAAACAAGCGGGCATTGGCATCAGTCCTTGCCAACTTTGACCGGCACTGACGCGCCCTGATCCAAGCCAGAGCCGTCACGCTGTCGCTGTAGATGGCTGTGTGGTCGTTGCCCTGCTGATCGAATAGGGCCAAGGCGTGCACGATGGCCAAAAATTCGCCGATGTTGTTGGTCGCATCTTGAAACGGGCCCGCGTGGAACAACTCAGCCCCAGTCGGCACATCCACTCCACGATACTCCATCACACCGGGATTGCCCGAGCAGGCACCATCCACAGCGATGCTGTCGCGAACAATGCCCGGCATCGCCTCATAATTGACGAACTCACGCGGCGCACGGGCTATTGCCCGGAGGATATCCATCTCCCCAGGGTCGTTGCGGAAGGCTTCGACGGCCTCTTGCTGCGAATTAAAGGCCTTGTACCGTGCGCCAGGGTAACCCTTAACCCTCAACTCGCACTCGGCCCATGAGTCGCAGATGCCCGGCTCAGTCCCACGCCATACCACATACCACTTGTGCCTGTCGCTCGACATATTCCGTATTCAATCAGTCTGCTTGAAACGACAAAATTACATCATTTTTCCCATATCAGCAAAAACGCCCCGCCAATCCTCAAATTATTGGCGCTGGTGGAAGCGATGTTGGTGGAAAATTGCTAACTTTGCATGTTTGAACCAATATACGCTATCAAGATGGGAAAGGATCCGCTGAACACGCCAATGATGAAACAGTTTGTCGAGATGAAGTCCAAGCATCCCGATGCGATATTGCTGTTCAGAGTGGGCGACTTCTATGAGACCTACCTGCAGGATGCGGTCACAGCCAGCGAGATACTCGGCATCACACTGACGCGTCGCAGCAATGGTGCGGCGGCAGCCACCGAGATGGCTGGTTTCCCGCACCATGCCCTCGACACTTACCTGCCCAAACTCGTGCGCGCAGGCAAGCGCGTCGCCATCTGCGATCAATTGGAGGACCCCAAACTGACCAAGAAACTGGTCAAGCGCGGCATTACCGAACTGGTCACCCCCGGCGTGGTTGTGGGCGGAACGATGCTCGACCGCAAGGAGAACAACTGGCTGGCCGCAGTCCACTTTGGCAAGAAGATGCTCGGCGTGTCGTTTCTCGACATCAGCACGGGCGAGTTTCTCACGGCCGAGGGCTCTGAGGAATACGTCGACAAACTGCTGGTCAACTTCTCTCCCAAGGAGGTACTGATCGAGCGCAGCAACCGCCAGCGCTTTGCCGCCACATTCTCATCAAGATATCTGACCTTTGAACTGGAAGATTGGGTGTTCACCCTGGAGTCGGCCAACGACCGCCTGCTCAAGCATTTTGAGACCCGCAGCCTGAAGGGCTTCGGCATCTCGAGCATGGACAACGCCATCATCGCCAGCGGTGCCATACTTCATTACCTGGACATCACCCAGCACACCCAGTTGGGGCATATCACTACCCTAGCCCGCATCGAGGCAGAACGCTACGTGCGACTCGACAAATTCACCATCCGCAACCTGGAACTGGTCTCCCCTATGAGCGATGACGGCAAGTCGTTGCTCGACGTCATCGACCGCACCATCTCACCGATGGGCGGGCGCATGATGCGCCGCTGGGTACTCTTCCCCCTGCAGGACGTCAAGGCCATCAATCGCCGCCTTGACGTGGTGGAGCACTTTATGCGCGACCCCGACGGCCGTGACCTGATCAAGGAGCGGCTCGAACTTATCGGTGACCTGGAGCGCTTGACCAGTAAGGCAGCAGTGGGGCGCATCACGCCACGCGAACTGGTGCAACTCAAGAGCGCCCTACAAGCCATCGAGCCCATCAAACTCTACTGCCAACAGGCCTCATGCGACGTGCTGCACAGCCTCGGAGAGCAGTTAAACCCGTGTGCCATCATCCGTGACCGCATTGATCATGAGATCAATCCCGACGCGCCCAACCAGACCAACCGAGGCAACATCATCTGCCGCGGCGTTGACGCTCAACTCGACGAGTTACGCGATATCTCAAGCAGCGGCAAGGACTATCTGGTGGCCATGCAGCGCACACTGAGCGATCAGACCGGTATCCCGAGCCTGAAGATTGCCTACAACAACGTGTTTGGCTACTACATCGAGGTGCGCAACACCCACAAGGACAAAGTTCCCGCAGAATGGATACGCAAACAGACGCTCGTCAACGCCGAGCGCTACGTCACACAGGAACTCAAGGAATATGAGGAAAAAATCCTGGGTGCCGAGGAGAAGATACTCATCATCGAGGGACGCCTGTTCAACGAACTCGTGTCGGCCGTCACCGAGTACATACCCGCTATCCAGCATGATAGTGCCATCATTGCCCAACTCGACTGCCTCAACGCCTTGACTCGCGTGGCGATGGAGAACCGCTACAACCGGCCCGTGCTCGACGACAGTCTGGACATCGACATCGCCATGGGCCGCCACCCGGTCATCGAGTGCCAGTTGCCGCCGGGCGAGACCTACGTGCCCAACAGCATCCGCCTGAGCAACGACGAGCAGCAGATCATGATCATCACCGGCCCCAACATGGCCGGTAAGTCGGCCCTGCTGCGACAGACCGCACTCATCACCCTGATGGCCCAGATGGGCAGTTTTGTACCTGCCGAGCAGGCGCGCATCGGCATGGTGGACAAGATTTTCACCCGTGTGGGGGCCAGCGACAACATCTCGCTGGGCGAATCCACCTTTATGGTCGAGATGACCGAGGCCGCCGCCATCCTCAACAACATGAGCCAGCGCAGCCTCATCCTTTTTGACGAGTTGGGACGTGGCACGAGCACCTACGACGGCATCTCGATCGCCTGGAGCATCGTCGAGCACATCCACGAGCACGCCGCACGGCCCAAGACGCTGTTTGCCACCCACTACCACGAGTTGAATGAGATGGAAAAGTCCTTCAAGCGCATTGTGAACTACAACGTGAGCGTCAAGGAGATCAACGGCAAGGTCGTGTTTGTGCGCCAACTGGTTAAGGGTGGCAGCGAGCACAGTTTCGGTATCCACGTCGCCAAACTCGCGGGCATGCCACCGACGATTGTCAAGCGCGCGGGTGAGGTGCTCAAGCAACTGGAGGCCAACAGTCAGGGTGGCAACGCCATCACCAAGGACCTGGGCGACGTGGCCACTAACCGCTCAGGCTACCAGTTGTCTATCTTCCAACTCGACGACCCCGTACTGAGCCAAATCCGCGACGAAATCCTCACCATCGACATCAACAACCTCACGCCCGTCGAGGCCCTCAACAAACTCTACGACATCAAGGGCATCCTCACCGGCAAGAAACAACGGTAGTTGTTAGTTGTTACTACAAACAACAATCGATCTGCTGGAGGTTTTCTCTCCGGCAGCGGATGATGTTGTACTCGATCTGAGCCCGCAAAAAAAACATGATTCTTGGCAAGAAAAGTTTTTACCGGAATTGGTGGTTTGTATTGAAATATTGACTACATTTGCGCCGCTTTAAACATACACATTTAGTCAATATGATTATGAAGAAGATCTATTCAATTCTGATTGTGGCACTTGCCACTATGATGGGCTTCTCGGCACAGGCCGGAACCCCTCAATGGGAGATTGTTGCAGGTATGAACGTGGCAAACCTTGATGCCAGCGGTTGCAGTTCACGTATCGGTTTCCATGCCGGTGTTCGATCGACCTTCGGCATCCCCAATGCTAATCAAGGTTTTTATGTTAATGCCGCTGCTTTGCTCTCCCTCAAGGGTTGCAAAGGTGGTGGTATCACGCTGAATCCTTATTATCTTGATATCCCTGTTCACGCTGGCTATAAGTATGCCATCAGTGAATCGGTAGCGCTCTTTGGCGAGTTCGGTCCCTACTTCGGCATCGGTCTTTTTGGCAAGACCGACGGTGAGGACATGTTCGGTGAAGATGGTTTCAAGCGTTTTGATTTCGGGTTGGGCCTGCGTGCAGGACTCGAGTTCAACAAGAAGGTGCCTGTTTCCATCGGCTATGACTTTGGTGTGCTTGATGTGGCTGACGATGTTTCCGCCAAGACCCGCAATCTGACAATCTCTGTCGGTTACAAGTTCTAAGACCTTATCTCTTTATTACAGTTATGAGAAAAGCAATCAATTTTTTCTCATTAGTTTTTGTGTCATTAATGGTATCTTTATCATTGACGGCATGTGGCAATAACGACGTGGAAGAAGATAATGCCGATGTTCTCTACGTCACGACCTATGAGGTCAAGGCAACGCCAACCACCTTGAATTACTTCACGCTGACGGGAGACATTATCAACGAGAACGGTGAAATAACCGATATTGACTTGTCACATTCGGTTCACCATTTATCGCCAATTACCACCTCAACAGTTCCTAATCATTTGCAGATCCGAGTCAATCTTGAACCTCTTCAGGGCTTAGATAAGTATTCCTGTTTTGTTGAATTAGGGATTGAAACCAAGAAGTACACTAAGTTGGGTGAATATCTTGAAACGGTTTATTCCAATCGCAAGGTAATGTGCAATTTCGTTGATTATCCCGCCGAAGAAATAGAATGTGGCAACTACGATTCACATTTCACCCTGGAAGCGATAAAGGATAACCAGGGCCGCTTGAACTAATAGAAACTTAAGTTTCTAATGTTTAAATGGCTCTCGCCAACAAGATAGCGAGGTAATTATCAACTCCTCCTCTCTCGTAGAGGGGGAGTTTTTTAGGTGCGACGGGCATGGTGAAAGCCTACTCGTGGCATAGTCACCGACTCCAGACAGGGGATTACACATTTTGCGTTACACATTTTGTTGAATTGAAAAAAATGTTGTACTTTTGCAACTTGAAAACAAGAGCAATTGAACGATGAAGAATCCATTTGTTATCAAAGCCTATGAGTCGCGAGAACTCTTTTGTGACCGCAACGACGAGTTGCAGTTGATGCTTCGCAACTGCATCAATCACACCGACATGACATTGATCTCGCAGCGTCGCATAGGGAAAACGGGGCTGATATTGAGGCTGTTTGATGAAATTGCCACTGTGCATCCCGACATCCACACCATCTATGTCGATATCTTCTCGTCACGCAACATCGATGACTTCATCAAATTGCTTGCCGAAGCGATCATGAAGGCATTCAAGCCCAAGACCACCCTGGGCGAGAAACTGATGGCATTCATCAAGACGATGAGGCCGCAACTGACGTTTGACAACATCACCGGCGAGCCCCAACTGATGATAGCCTATCAAAGTCCGCATGAGAAGGAATACACCCTAAGAGGTCTATTGGATTTCCTTGATAGTCAAGGCATTCACATCATTATCGCTATCGACGAATTCCAGCAGATTCGCGACTATCCCGAGGCAAATATGGAGGCCCTGTTGCGCACCTACATCCAGCAGACACGCAACCTGACATTCATCTATTGCGGTAGCAAGAAGCACCTGATGGCCGACATCTTTACCAACGAGAAAAAGCCATTCTACTCCAGCACCGCATTTGTCTCATTGGGGAAAATCAGCACAGAGTCTTACGCGACATTCATTCGACGGCTTTTCAACGAACGCGGTCGCGAGATTGATGATGAAGCCATCGCCTTTATCCTCGATTGGACGCGCAGGCACACCTACTACACGCAGCAACTGTGCCATACGATTTTTGCCAATGGAGATCAGCAAACCGACATCAGCAAGGTCAAAACCGCGTGTGAGCAACTCATGCAGCAGGGCGAGGCTGTTTACCTGCAGTACAGGCAGATGCTGACCATCAAACAATGGAACTACCTGATCGCTGTTGCCAAAGAGGGCAGCGTGAGCCAAATCACAGCCGCCCAATTCCTGGGCCGCCACAAGATAGGCTCGGCATCAACGTCACAACGCCTGGCCGATGCCCTGTGCGAAAAGGGCCTGCTCAACGATGACATCAACGTCAAGGGTGTCACCTACTCGGTCAACGATGTCTTTCTCTCACATTGGCTGGAACGCCTGTAACCGATTGTGCCCATTACAAAATGTCAAGAGACAACGGGAATATAACTAACAACTTAAAACTAAAAACTAGAGACTAACAACTAGAGACTAACAACTAGAATAATATGAATCGCAAGGATTTTGAAATCATGGCCCCCGTGGGCTCCTGGGAATCACTATATGCCGCCCATCAGGGCGGTGCCGACGCCATCTACTTTGGCATCGAGGGACTGAACATGCGCTCTCGCTCCAGCGTCAACTTCACGCTAGAGGACTTGCACACCATCGCCCAGTGGTGCCATGAGCACGGCATGAAGAGTTACTTGACGGTCAACACCATCGTCTATGACGAGGACATCGACTATATGCACCAGATCGTCACCGCAGCCCGCGATGCCCAGGTGAGCGCCATCATCGCCAGCGACATGGCCACCATCCTGTTTGCCCGCAGCATCGGTGTGGAGGTGCACATCTCCACCCAGGTCAACGTGAGCAACAGCGAGGCCGTGCGCTACTATAGCCAGTGGGCCGACGTGATGGTGCTGGCCCGCGAGTTGAACCTCGACCAAGTGACCAAAATCACCCATTTCATCGAGGAAAATGACGTTTGCGGACCTCATGGCGATCGCATCAGGCTGGAGATGTTCTGCCACGGCGCGCTGTGCATGGCCGTATCGGGCAAGTGCTACATGAGCCTGCATCAGGAAAACACCAGCGCCAACCGTGGCGCCTGCCGCCAGATATGCCGCCGGGGCTACATCGTCACCGACCGCGAGAACGGTGACGAACTGGCCATCGAGAACAAATACATCATGTCGCCCAAGGACTTGAAGACCATCCACTTCCTCAACAAGATGGTGGATGCCGGCGTGACCGTGTTCAAAATCGAGGGGCGCGCTCGCGGACCGGAATATGTGCGCACCGTCGTTGGCTGCTACGATGAGGCTCTGCGCGCCATCTGCGACGGCACCTACACCGAGGAGCGCATCAGCGAGTGGACCGAGAGGCTTGCCAAGGTCTTCAACCGCGGTTTTTGGGACGGTTACTACATGGGCCAGCGACTGGGCGAGTGGTCGGCCAAATACGGCTCCAGCGCCACCAGGGTCAAGAAATATGTGGCCAAGGGCATCCGTTACTACAGCAAACTCGGAGTCGCCGAATTTCTTATGGAGGCGGGCGAACTGCACGTGGGCGACGAGGCATGGATCATCGGCCCGACCACTGGTGCCATCCCGTTGACCATCGAGGAAATCCGCGTCGATCTCAAGCCCGTGGAGAAGACCGTCAAGGGCGAGCACTTCTCCATCGCCGTGCCCGAGAAAATCCGGCCTAGCGACAAACTCTACCTGTGGAGCCCCGTTCCACCCAAGAACACCACCAGTCCTGGCACCGCTACGTGCGAGTGACAACAAACCGTATACAGAGAATGAGGACGTCACTTGACGTCCTCATTCTCTGTAATATCCTTGACCACACAGGATTTACGGCATGGTCAGCATGTCATTCTGGGTTCCAAACGTGCCAAGGCCTGGAACATAGTAGTACACCTTTAACGCAGCCTGCTTGGTCGTGAAATCGTACAAGCCAGCATAACCCGATTTATTACCGTCATAATCGCCTACCATATAGGTAGTTGCACCAGGCTCATAATCAAAGCAGGCCTGCTCTTGGATATAGACCTTACCATCGTCGGCGATGGTAAAGCAGACGTCATACCCGTCCCCAAACATATCAAGCATACGATAGGTACCTGTTTCACTATCATACTGGAGGGTTGGAGACAACGACATACCAATGCCACTCTCATAGTTACAGTAACCTATCGTTACAAAACTACTCTTTTCACGAGTGAGTGTGATACGGGTAGTGTTGGGAGTAACGATGGCCGCATCGTTGGCCGATCCATCGGCAGCAACGAGTTTCACGACGCAATAACTACTCTCCAGTCCACTCAAACCAGAGAAGGAAACCCAAACGGTCTTGGATGTCTCACCTGCCTCAAAGAAGACGGATTCGACATAAAGCCGAGCCTGTCCACTACTCTCACTGATAGTAACCCCCACAGCATAGGCGTCGGTCGAGGCATCGCGCTTAATCACAACCGGGACGTCAACCGTAGTTACCGTTTGCGAGTACTCATACGCATACTCATCTGATTCAAAGCGGATATTCTGTCCGTTAGGATTGCCATTCTTACATTGAACGGTAACTCTTGTCGAGGTGATGGTGGTTCCAAGCGATGGTGACGAATTGGCGATATCTGCATCCGAGAATTTCAGGTCGATGTAGTAAGACTTGTTCAATTCCATGCCGCTAAACGAGACCGTCATGCTCGACTCACTCTCCCCATCGTTAAAATGAACCATTCTGCCTGACGATACATGTCCAGCCATGCCACTTGCTATTGTCGGAACAACAAAGGCGGTATAATCACCTTGGCTCTTAGCACGTTTGACCTTAACGGTTACCGAGAGGTCGCTCCTAGGCGTCTGTACAGTTTGGGTGGATTGCAGGAATGAGACATTCTGGGGGCCGCTTGCCTGCTCTGGAGCATAATCATCGAGAGGATTCTGTTCCTGATTAAAGTTCATCACGCCAGCATCATACAATTCGACAAACTCGGTATAGGGAATCGTCAATACCCACGGATAACTCTCAGGATCGCTTAACGAGCGTGAAGCCAGTTGTATCTGGGCAGGCCAGCCATTCTCCTCAGCACGCTCAAAGCCCTGGCGCAGGCGGCGAATGGTCAGGATGCGGGCATCCTCGCCCCACAGTTCGATGCGGCGCTGCAACAGGATTTCCTCAAGCAGCGATCCCGTCTCATCGGTAGTGAGTGTGCCCAACGAAGTGCCCGTCTTGCTGCATGTGTAACCCGGAACACGCTTGGCCATCAACTGGTTGAGGTAGTTGCGTGCCGTAGTCGTTTGGCCACGACGGCAGGCCGCCTCGGCAGCGGTGAGGTACATCTCCTCGACACGCATCCAGATGTAGTCGCCGTCCCAATCGGTACCCTCGACCCTGTCAAACTTGCACTGCACCTTATTGTCACTGCCAATGCCCGTGGTATTGTCCTTCCACCAAGCCTGACGGGCATCATTGGCGCTCATCTTGTTGTAGAGCCACTTGGAAATCTGCTTGGGCGCACGCTGGCCATAGGCAATGTCGGTACACATGTGAGACCATAACGAAGCATATTGACCATCTTCTTCGGTGGGGATATCGGCACCCCACATCACGTTGCCAGCATGAGCATCATTCAGGCCCCTGAAGGATGAGACCTCCTGAACGCTCTTGCCACTGGCGTTGATGGCGCTGACAGCAGCGCTCTGGGCCGTAGACCAGTCCTCCTTGACCAGCGCGATGCGAGCCTTCAGACCCTGTGCCACGGCATAGCCAATATGAACGGGATCCTGCTGCGTGCTACCGTTCAACAGGCTGATGGCTTGATTGATGTCCGCGTCGATCTGCGCATATACCTGAGCGACAGTGGCTCGATGCTGGCCTGTCGACCGATTGAAAACCGTGCCTTCATAGATGGGCACGCACAGGTCGCTCTCATGGCCCTTATAGGTGCGGGCAAACCACTGAGCCAGCATGAAGTAACTGTAGGCTCGGATGGCATAGGCCTGACCCTTAATATAATTGGCACTGGCACTGGTCACCGTTCGTGTGGCCTCGAGCACATAGTTGGCATTGGCAATCCATGTGTAATGGGCGTTCCACAAGTCATAACTGCGCCACCCGGTGCTTGTGTAGCGGGGCTTCACTGCATAACTGGCATCATACCAGAACCAGCCGGAACCCATAGCACCCATAATCATATCGTCACCCATGACTTCGGCTGCCAGGATATAGGAAGAGATGCCAAAGGACTGGTGAAAATTTCCCTCAACCGGCCAACCATAAGTACGCATCGAGCGGTAGATCTCGTTAAGGCTATTCTGAGCATCAGTCAAGTCATAGTCGGTATCCCCCTTGAGCAGCATATCGATCAGGTCGGTCACGTCGGTGATGTTGACACCACCGTCACTGTTAACGTCGGCCGATTGAGAATAGGCGGCCCCCTTGAGCAGCATGTCGATCAGGTCGGTCACATCCGTGATGTTGACCGCTCCGTCATTGTTGACATCGCCGGGGCGGACATTCATCTGCAGCGGAACAGACGCCAACCTGGTTACGCCGACAGGGGCTTCACTACAGACGGCGGGCTCTTGAAAACTCTGGGCGAAGGCCGATACGGACGAGCACAAACATGCCACCAACACCCAGACAGATTGCATCATGTGGTAATAATGTTTTTTCATATTAATAAGTATCTGTGCCAGTGCAGTCCACAATGGCGGTTCATGTTTTACGTATGAAGCGTGAACTGAATTGCATGCAAGTAGCCTATGGGGAAAGCAAGCATCGCAAAACGCCCCGTATTTTTCATCCACTTAATCAGGGCAAAGATAAAAAAAAAATCACATTCCAAGCCATAACTATTAAAAAAAGGAGTAAAAAATGCTCTGAGGAATCTCAAATGATTCCTCAGAGCAGATAATCTCCGTCAGAGAACGGCGGATTTTACTTCTTGCTAGCAGCGCGACGGCGCTTAGGGGCCTTGAGGCGGAGAATCTGCGCACTGCGGGCTGGCAGATACAGTTTGAGCCATCCCAAGTGAGCGTCGGCATAGAGGCCGTCATGCTCCGTCAGGTGGCTGATGGTGCTATCGATGTTGCCATAGCCGCCATAGCGGGTATCGTCGCTGTCAAACACGCCCTCATATTCACCCTCTGGAGCCAGGATCGGATAATCCACATGCGACTCCGTGGGGCTGAAATTAAACACAAACACGAGGTTGCCTCGCATATAGGCCAGCACCTGGTCGTCGTCCTTATCCCAGAGTTTGCGCACGGGCAGTTGCTGGAAGTTCTTCACTCGGCCGATGAGGTGTATCATGTCGTTGTCCCAGTTGTTCAGGTACTGGTACTTGAGGTCGGCGCGATCCACCAGATCCCACTGGCGGCGGGCATACTTGTAACTCCATCCGTTGCCCTCGCGCGGGAAGTCGATCCACTCGGGGTGACCCCACTCATTGCCCATGAAGTTGAGGTAGGCACCATTGATGAGCGAAGCCGTAACCAAGCGTATCATCTTGTGCAACGCCATGCCACGGTCTACCGTGCCATTGTGGTCGTCGGTCATCATGTGCCAATACATCTCCTGGTCGATGAGGCGGAAGATGATGGTCTTATCGCCCACTAAGGCCTGGTCGTGGCTCTCGACATAGGAGACCGTCTTCTCGTCGGCACGGCGATTGGTCAGTTCCCAGAAGATGGATGTCGGCTTCCATTCCTCGTCTTTGCGTTCCTTGATGGTCTTGATCCAATAGTCGGGAATGCCCATGGCCATGCGGTAATCAAAACCGATGCCCCCATCCTTGAAACTGCGGGCAAGCCCTGGCATGCCGCTCATCTCCTCGGCAATGGTGATGGCGTGAGGGTTGATGTCGTGGATCAGGATATTGGCCAGCGTCAGATAGGTGATGGCATTGGTATCCTCACCACCGTTGTAGTAATCATCATAACTGCCAAAAGCCTGCCCCAGGCCGTGGTTGTAATACAGCATCGAGGTCACGCCATCGAAGCGGAAGCCGTCGAACCGATACTCCTCCATCCAGTATTTGCAGTTGGACAGCAGGAAGTTGAGCACAGCATTCTTGCCGTAGTCAAAACACAGTGAGTCCCATGCCGGATGCTCACGCCTGTCATCGCCATAGAAGTACAAGTCGCCCGTGCCGTCAAAGCATCCCAAGCCCTCCACCTCGTTTTTCACCGCATGGGAGTGGACAATGTCCATAATCACAGCGATACCCATCCCGTGGGCATCATCGATGAGGTGCTTCAACTCCTCCGGCGTGCCAAAGCGCGACGAGGCGGCATAGAAACTCGACACATGATAGCCAAACGAGCCATAATAGGGATGCTCCTGGATGGCCATAATCTGGATGGCATTGTAGCCGTCGCGGGCAATGCGGGGCAGCACGTTGACGCGGAATTCCTCATAGGTACCGACTCCCTCGCGGTTCTGGGCCATACCAATGTGGCACTCATAGATGAGCAGAGGATTCACGTTGGGGACAAAGTGACTGACCTTGAACTCATAGGGCTGCTCGGGAGCCCACACCTGTGCCGAGAAGATGTAGGTCTTCGCGTCTTGTACGACACGGGTGGCATAGGCCGGGATGCGCTCTCCCTCGCCACCGGGCCAGTGCACACGCAACTTGTACAGGTCGCCATGGCGCATCGCGCGGTCAGGCAAGACGATTTCCCAGTTGCCGCCCTCCAGTCGTTTCAGCCTGTAGGGTGCGCACTCATGCCAGTCGTTGAACTGTCCGACAAGATAGACCTCGGTCGCATTGGGCGCCCACTCGCGGAACACCCATCCGCCCTGGGCTGTGCGGTGCAGGCCATAGTAGTTATAGGCGTTGGCAAACTCTACCAGATTACCGGTCCCGCCCGTCAACTCCTCTATCTTGTTCACAGCGTCCTGATGACGGCCGTTGATAGCCTCACTATAAGGCTCTAGCCAGGGATCATCCAGGATAATCGCCAGATTCTTTTTCTTGCTCATATTCGGTCGGTTGTTGATGACTGATGACCACAAAGATACTATTATACGGGCAATCTGCCGCCATTTTCGCTCCACATTTTCACTCCCTGGCGCTGAAATCGTTTGCAAATCGGCGGTAAAAAGCAAGAAAAATCCTAATAATTGGATGGAATATTGAAAAAATCATTAAATTTGCACGTTTCACAAGACAAAATTAATAACAATCAATAGCATTATCACTATGAGACTAGACGGAAGACGCGAAAGCAGCAATGTAGAGGATCGCCGTGGCATGGGCACGGGCACCAAGGTGGGCCTGGGTGGCATCGGCGGACTGATCATCGCTGGACTGATCACCTTGCTGATGGGTGGAAACATCGGCGACGTGTTGCAACAGGCTGGCAACATGGGGTTCCAGAACGAACCTGTGGAGCAAGGCCAATTCAGCGAGGAGGAACAGGAATTGGCCACCTTCTCTAAGCAGGTGATTGCCAGCACCGAGGATATCTGGTCTGAAATCTTCAGCCAGTATGGCATCGGTGAGTATCCCGCTCCCACGCTGGTATTGTACACAGGCACCACGAGCACAGCCTGCGGACAGGGCAACGCCGCTGTGGGCCCCTTCTACTGCTCTGGCGACCAGAAGGTTTACCTAGATCTCTCCTTCTTCCAGACGATGGATAGCCAACTGGGCGTGAAGGGTGACAACTCCAGCCTTGCCAAGGCTTATGTGATCGCTCATGAGGTGGGCCACCATATCGAGTACCTGATGGGTACCCTGGACCAGGCTCACCGCCGCATGCAGGCCACCAATCAGACCAATGCCAACAGATATAGCGTGCGCTTGGAACTGATGGCCGACTTCTATGCCGGCGTATGGGCACACTATGAGAGCAAGATGTTTGGCTCCATCAACGACCGCGACCTGCAGGAAGCCATCGACTGCGCACAGAAGATCGGTGACGACTATCTGCAGAAGCGCTCCCAGGGTTATGCACAGCCCGAGAGTTTCACCCACGGCACCAGCGCTCAGCGCATGAAGTGGTTCAAACTCGGTTATCAGACGGGCGACGTGCGACGCGCCACCACTTTCCAGGAGAGCGACGCCACCCTGTAAGGGTCATAGGCAGCGACATGCGACTAACGGTGAGGGTGTGTCATAATTCAGTTATGGCTCACCCTCTTTGCAAATCAACCGCCTGAGAATGCGATATTTTTCAGGCGGCTGTTTTTTCTTTGTTTTGTCTGTGCACTCGATTCTCATGAGGGAAAGACCGAGCTGTGACGGCACAATGGCAAAAATGGGGCGTATTTCCTCCGTTTCAGGCGGATTTTGCGATTTTTGCGGCCATTTTCTTGATGTTGAAGGCGATGGCGAAGAAGGCAAAGTCCATGGTGACCTTGTCTTTGCCGAAGTGGCGGAAGCGTTTGTAGTGCATGTTGTTCTTCATCTGCCCGAACACGGCCTCCGGCCAATTAATTATGGGAACACACCTGGAGGGTGGCCTCTGAGTAACCCGTGTTAACGCATTGCACTGAGCGATAGCGAAGTGGATTGCGTCAACACGGGAAAACTGCAGATCGGTCTATGTCGCTGGAGGCGACCCCAAACCTGTCATCGACAATGGGGTCGCCTCCAGCGACTGTTCCTACACACCATAATTCCCGCAGTGAATCAGGCTCCCTCGCTCACGCTCGGCAGCCTGATTTACTGCGGGTTACTCAGATGGCCGCCTTTCAGGCGTCTGCTGCCCATTCTGATTGATCTTTGCGATGTAACCTTGTCTTTCTTGTCTTCACACTATGATCGCACGGAAAGCCTTTCTTGTCTTTCCATGATGAGTCTAGAAGTTCCTCTTCGAGGCACTTGTTTTGCCATGCTTTGGGGACCAAGCGGCGACCGCCTTCGACGGTCTTGCATGGTCTTTCTCATTGAAATCGGTTCTCCGAACCGCTTGCGTCTTCGACGCTCTCCCCGGACGCCAAATAATAATGGGCAGTAGACCCTGAAAAGTTATTCAATGCGAATTTCGCTAATGAGACTAATTACACGAACCCATTGTTAAATCTCAGTTCCAGCACAGATAAAGACTAGTGTTGCAGCACTGCGGTCAAGGTCCTGCCGCTGCCTATGCCCAGCCTGCGAGCCGAGAAATAGCGCTCATGCTCACAGCGGGAGCAATGCTGCGACAAGGCAATGTGCCCGGCGGGCACTCCAGCCCGGACAAGCACCTCACGGTTAGCCATGCGCAGGTCGATGTGCGCCCGCCCCGTCGCAGGGTTGCGGGCCACAATGTCTTCGAGGTTAAATCCAGCCTGCCCGAAGGCCTCGACCACCTCGTCGCCCACCTCAAAGCAGTCCTGACAGATGCTCGGTCCCATAGCCACCTGGATATGATCGGCTCGCGCACCCATGCGGCACATCTCGTCGACCACAGCCCCGGCAATACGCCCCGCCGTGCCACGCCAACCCGCATGAGCAGCCGCGATCAGGCCAGCAGCCTCATCGACCAGAATCAGGGGCACGCAGTCGGCCGTGTTCACACCGATGACCACGCCACGCAGGTTCGTCACCAGCGCATCGACGCCCTCCAAGGCGGTCTCTTGCCCCTCGATATCCATCGTGCGGAAGCGCTCGTCGATAACAGCCACACGGCAAGAGTGGGTCTGCCGCGGCATGATCAGGTCTTCCAATTCCACTCCCAACTGCATCGACAAGGTGATGCGCGCGTCCAGCACCCGCAGCGCATCGTCACCCACATAATCGCACAGGTTGACCTGTGAATAGGGCTTCCCGCCCTGCGCCCGGCCCCGCAGCGTCGAGAAGGCCTGCACCTGCTCGCTCACGGGTCCCGCAAACCAGAGTTTTTCCAATTCGATCATGCTACAAAGGTAACATTTTATTCACTCACAATCATCAAATATCGGAGAAAACTGACTACCTTTGCACATCATGACACTGAACACCGTCACCATAGTCAACTACAAGAACATCGCCGAGGCCCGGCTGGAGTTCTCGCCCAAACTCAACTGCCTGATAGGCAACAATGGTCAGGGCAAGACCAACGTGCTCGACGCGATCTACTATCTGAGCATGTGCCGCTCCTATGCACAGGCCAGCGATAACAGCGCCGTGATACGCCACGGAGAGTCTTACATGATGCTCCAAGGGGGATACACGCGGCAGGACAGCCCCCTGGACATCAGCATCGCCTTGCAGCGCGGCAAGCGCAAGGTGGTGAGGCGCGGCGGCAAGGAGTATCAGCGCCTGAGCCAGCACATCGGCCTGCTGCCCGTGGTCATGGTTTCGCCCATGGACTGGGACCTGGTGCAAGGCAGCGGAGAAGAGCGGCGGCGATTCATGGATCAGATCATCTCCCAGAACGACAGCGAGTATCTCGAGGCGCTCATCCGCTACAACAAGGCCGTGGAACAACGTAACGCCATGATCAAGCGTGAGATGCGCGACCCGTTGCTCTATGAGACCGTCGAGCAGGCCATCGACCAGCACGCCAGCCTCATCCATCAGCGGCGCAGCCAGTGGGTGGAACAGTTCCTGCCCATCTTTATGCACTACTACAACGCCGTGGCCGGCGAGCGCGAGACCGTGAGCCTGCACTACAAGAGTCACCTCAACGAGGGCACTATGCCCGAGCACCTGTCCGCCACGCGAGAGCGCGACATGATCTTGGGCTACACCACCCGCGGCACTCACCGCGACGATCTGGAACTGCTGCTCGACGGTTACCCCATGCGCCGCACCGGCAGCCAGGGACAGTGCAAGACCTACACCATCGCATTGCGGCTGGCGCAATTCGACTTCATCAGGGACAATAATCCCGCCGTGCCCATCCTGCTGCTCGACGACATCTTTGACAAACTCGACGCATCACGCGTGGAACGCATCGTCGACGTCGTGTCGAGCGACCGCTTCGGGCAAATCTTCATCACCGATACCAACCGCACCCACCTCGACGAGATCGTGGCACGCCATGGTGGCGGCCACTGTCTGATGCACGTCGAGGACGGCATCATCACCCCAATGCGAGGAGGAGAACCATCATGAAGCGTACCGAAGCCCGTAACATCGGCCAGATCATCAATGACCTGCTCAAGAGAGAGCATCTCGACGTGGCGCTCGACGAGCACCGCGCCAGTGCCTTGTGGCCGCAGATTGTGGGCGATGGCATCAACCGCTACACCATCAAGCGCTATGTCAAGGACGGAGTGATGACGGTGCACCTGTCGTCGGCCTCGCTGGCCAATGAACTGATGCTTAACCGCCAAGCCCTCATCCAGCGCATCAACGAAGCCCTGGGCCGCGACATCATCCACGAGATCATCTTCAAATAGAAACACGATTTTAAAAAAAACCGACAACGATAATGAACCAACATGCTATTCAAGCCGAACACCCGTTTAAACGGTCAACCCAAGTGCAGTTACGCTTCAACGACATCGACGCCCTAGGCCATGTCAACAACTCTGTCTACTTCCAGTTTTTTGACCTTGCCAAGACCGAATACTTTGCCGGACTCGAAGTCAATGCCGACATCAACTGGTGCAGGCCTTCCATCGTCATCGCCAACGTCAACTGCTCATTTATCGAGCCCACTGTGTTCCAAGAGCCTGTCGAAGTGCTCACCCAATGTTCACGCTTGGGAAACAAGAGCCTCACGCTCTTGCAGCATCTGGTCAACCGCGACACCCGAGCGCTCAAGGCCACTTGCGCTACCGTCATGGTCAACCTCGATCCGGCGACCAACCAGCCCGCTCCATTGCCCGACGTGTGGCGCGATGCCATCATCGCCTATGAGGGCCACGAGTGAAGCATCGGCAAGCAGACCATTACTATCGGTCACTCCACCTGCGATATCAGTCCTAAAGTGACACCAAACGCCCGAGGGTGTGCCCTGAAAACGCAGTTTCCACGCCATAGCAAACGTCCATTTTCATTCATCAAGAAGCACAAGCAACCCTTGTGCCGGCAGCACGCGGGGCAGCAACAATCATTGAGAGGGCAGTCTCTTCAAAACGACTCAAAAATCATCATAGCGAAAACCCTAAAAAGTGAAAACTTTATACTACCTTTGCATGTTCAATACTATAAACACAAAATTATGGACGTTAAACAATCAATGCGAGAAATCTTGGAGGCCGAGAGCAAGGCCGTCCTTAATATACCTGTCACCGATGCCTATGAGGAGGCTGTCAACCTCATTGTCGAACAAGTCAAGCACGAAGGAGGCAAACTTGTCACCTCGGGTATGGGCAAGTGCGGCCAGATTGCCGACAACATCGCCACCACCTTTTCATCAACAGGCATCCCTGCCATCTTTTTACATCCTAGCGAAGCCCAGCATGGTGATCTGGGTGTCGTGCAGCCCCACGACGTGTTGTTGCTGCTGTCCAACTCTGGCCGCACCAACGAGATTTGCGCTCTGGTGTCGCTGGCCCACAACCTGTATCCGCAACTCAAGATTGTGGTCATCACCGGTAACAAGGACAGCGAACTGGCCCATCTGGCCGACATCTGCCTGTGGACCGGCAACGCCAAGGAAGTATGCCCCTTGGGTCTGACGCCCACCACATCGACCACGGTGATGACCGTTATCGGCGATGTGCTGGTGGTCAACACCATGCGCGCGACGGGATTTACCCGCGAGGAATATGCCCTGCGTCACCATGGCGGCTATCTGGGCAGTGTAGCCAAGGGGACCAAGTATTAAGGCATGCCACGAGGACGAGAGACCCGCACCTAGCGTCTGTCCCCCCTCAGAGCATTCCCGGCAAAACCATCAAGTATAGAATAATGAGAAAGATCATAGCCATCGGCCAATCGGTGCTCGACACCATCTATCGCGACAGCCAGCCCACACGTTGCTTCATGGGCGGGCGCATCGCCAACGCTGCAGCCATACTCGGAACCATGCGACACTCCGTCGCCATGGTGAGCGAGTGCTGCAACGACCGCGTGGGTGACATCATCATCGATTACCTCACCCGCCACCATGTCGACGTTAACTCTATCGACCGCTACACCTCGGGCAGCACCGCGCTATCGGCCATCTTTGACGATGCTGGCGCCAAGCCGACCCTGGTCAACTATGGGGAATACCCCAAGACACGGTTTGATGTCGTGTGGCCGCGCATCGACGAGGACGACATCCTGCTCTTCGGATCACTTTATGCCATCACCGAGCCACAGCGTACCGCCCTGTTTGAACTCGTTACCTATGCCGTCGAGCGCAAGGCCATTATCATCTATCTGCCTGGATTCCAGCATGGCATCAACTTCCATATCGCTCACGTCATGCCCGCTATACTCGAAAACCTCGAGGTGAGCGACCTGGTGATAGCCCACGAGCGGGATCTCCGCGACGTGTATCCTGGCGAGACCGCACAGCAGGCCTATACCGATCATGTGGAATTCTACTGCGATAACTATCTGCACATCCACCCTGGCCTCAACGTCACGCGATTTGACAAGGGCGGCAAAGCCTATCCCCACCCTGCCATCGGAGCGACGTCACAGCACATGCTGGGATGGCAGGCAGGTTTCACTGCCGGTGTCATCCACGGCTTGATCAAGAACAGGGTCACCCATCAGTCCATCCACCAGTTGGACCGTTCCACTTGGCTCGACATCGTCACCGGGGCGCAGGCCATTGCCTCGTGCTGCGCCAACAGCGACAACTGCATCGACGATGCCATTGCCGCCAGATTTGCTGCCGAAATCCCTCAATAACGCCTATTTTAATAATCATTATCCAGCCAACATCGCTCATGAACTTCCTGCCCGTTTCCGTCGCGCTCCCGCATTTCAAGAATGACATGACCATCGCCAGGGCCCAAATGGCCCAAAGCGGAGCCATGCCCACGCACAAGGGGCTGGACGAGGGCATCGTCACCGAGATACAGATGTGCTTTATCGACTATCTCATCTCCAACAAACGCGACATCGAGGCCGAACAAGCCATCGAGGAGTTGATCTACGATGATGAGCGCATGCAGCGGCTGCCTGAACTCTATGCCGCGTGGCTGTGGCTGGCGCGCATGGCGCTGCTCATCGACAGCGGCAACCCGTCGCTCTCGCTGGGTGCCGCTGAAAACGCGCTGCTGGTGCTCTCCAATCATCTAGGCAAGAAGAATGAGGACTTCAATGCCATTGTCGTTGCCCTCCTCTATAATCTGGCGCTGGCACACCACGACATGGGCGACAACAGCCGAGCCGCCAAAGAACTCACCAAGGCCCAGCAACTGCTGGAACGGCTGGCCAAGCGTAACGAGGCCCGCTTCTCTGCCATGCTGCTCATGGCCGTTGAAGCCTCGACCGAGGTCATCAAGTCCAAGACCAAACAGATGAACGTGCTGGCCCACTACCAAAGTGCCAGCGAACTCTATATGAGCGAACTGGGACAAGGCGACGCCAATGCCACACGCATAGCCATGTCCAATCTGGTCGATACCCTGGGCAAGGAAGGCGACATCATGCTCGAGATGGGAAACAGCCGCAATGCCGTGAAGTATTACACCAAGGCCTTGCGCTACCAGAAGAAATTGGGCGAAAAGATGGGCATGCGCGAACTGACGCTCTCCATCGGGCTGGCACGGGCTCTCATGCGGCTGATCAACCGCAGGGCAGCCGCCGAACAACTGCTGCGCTCGCTGCTGCCGCTGGCCCAGCGACTCGATGCCACGGCCCAGATTCACGACATTCAGGACCTACTCAACAACAAGAATAAAAACGTGAACATTATGACACTGCTCAAGAGTATCTTTACTGTAGTCATCATCCTGCTGGGCTCTCTGTCCATGCAGGCTCAACTCATCGTGGGACACCGCGGCTCACAGTGGGGTGTGGAGAATACGCGCGCCGCCTTTATCAATGGCGCCAATGCCGGAGCATGGGGCCTGGAGTGCGATATCCGCGTTACTGCCGATGGCACATTCGTCATCAGCCACGACGATAACTACAAGAGGCTGGGCGGCCCCGAGACCAAAATTGCCGATATGAGCACCGAAGCCGTACTGTCAACCCGGCTTACCAGCAAACGCCATGGCATCACCTATGCCGCAACCCCGTGCTCGCTGGGTGAGTTTCTGGACATCTGCAACGAGTATAACGTGGTGCCCGTTGTCGAGGTTAAGGTATGCACCAGCATCCACAGCAACACCAAGGCCGAAAACGAGCCCGTGTTTGACGGCATTCCCGCCCTGATCAACATGATTGACCAAAAGGGGTGCAGCGACCGTGTGGTCATCATCTCTTTTATGCCCGGAGTGGTCGACTTCATCCATCGTCACTACCCTGATATCACCGTGCAGGTGCTGGCAGGCGATGGTGACGGCACTATCGACGAGTGGGTCGACTGGTGCATCGAGCATAAAATGGATCTGGACGTCGTGCACACCATCGTCACCAAAGAGGCGGTCGACCGCATGCATGCCGCCGGCCTCAAGGTCAACGTATGGACCGTGGACCGTGTCGAGGACTTCGAGCGTGTCAAGGCTGCAGGAGCGGACTTCATCACCACCAACGCTCGTTTTCCCCGCGAGTTGTAAACCTGTCCTCCCCTAGCCATAATAGTCACAACACAAGCGGATGTCTCGACCGTGATCGGAAGGCATCCGCTTGTGGTATGAATGCGTCTGGATGATTACAATCCAAACAGCGGATACAGGCTGGAAATGCCCGATCCCTCCTGAATCTGCTGCAGCAAGCCGGGATCAGACATCAGTCGATAGCCGGTGACGCAAGCCCAGACGATGCCAATCACCAGGGTGATAATCATCCACTTCTTGGCCGAGGCAGAGTTGGCATTAGCGCCGGCATAATCACCCCGCATAAACTTGGACTTAACGCCGTTGGCCTTGATAATCGCAAGCACGCCGGTCACCAGAGCGATGACATTGAAACCGCAGCACAGCAGCGACACCAGGGTTGCCAGGATGGACTCGGTGAGCCACGTCTTGGGCATCAACTGGTTGCTCGGTTGGTTGTTGCTGGGGCCATATTGAGGCGGCGCATAAGGCTTACCCGTGGTCGTGGGCTGGCCATAGGTGGTGGGCTGTGTAGACTGCTGTCCGCCGAAGGGCGGCACTTGAGGCAACTGGCTGGGCTGCTGATTCACGGGCGGAACGGGCGGCAACTGCATGTCGACATTGCCAGGATTAAACGTCTGTCCCGACAACAGGGCCATCAGTTCAGGCACCTGGCTTGCCGTGGTCCAGCCCGCCATGCCCTCGCACCACACCAGCGAATTAACGGTCAGGCCATGCAAGAGCAACTCATTAGGCTCAAAGGGACCAGCCTGCTGACCGTTTTCTGCGATAAAGTATTTCATAATCTACAGGATAATTGATTGTAATTGAATGAGTGATTTCTTGACTAATCTGGCAGCAAATATAGCATATTTTCAGAACATTTCACATAAACGCGGCAAAAAAAAACAGTGCCACAGGGCCAACGAGGACCTTGTGGCACGATTGTTCTAGATCAATCTGCTTGACCCTGCCGATCAGTCACTGCACTTAGCGCACAGGAACTCACGGTTCAGGCGAGCGATGTTGCTCAACTTGATGTTCTTGGGACACTCAGCGGCACAAGCGCCAGTGTTGGTACAGTTACCGAATCCCAGTTCATCCATCTTGGCGAGCATTGCCTTGACGCGGCGCTTGGCCTCGGCACGGCCCTGGGGCAGCAATGCAAACTGGCTGACCTTGGCGCTGAGGAAGAGCATGGCCGAACCATTCTTGCAAGCGGCAACACAGGCACCGCAACCGATGCAGGTTGCACTGTCCATAGCCTCGTCGGCAGCATCCTTGCTGATGGGGATAGCGTTAGCATCCTGGGCACCTCCAGTCTGGAAACTAATATAACCGCCAGCCTGCTGGATCTGGTCAAACGCATTGCGGTTAACCATCAAGTCCTTGATAACAGGGAAAGCAGCCGAGCGCCAGGGCTCGACGGTGATGGTGTCACCATCCTTGAAGCGGCGCATATACAACTGGCAAGTGGTAGCACCGGTAGCGGGACCGTGGGGGTGACCGTTGACATACAGCGAGCACATACCGCAGATGCCCTCGCGGCAGTCGTGATCAAACACCACAGGCTCCTCACCCTTCTCAATGAGTTGTTCATTGAGGATATCCATCATCTCGAGGAACGAGGTATCGGTGGGAATATCGTGCATCTCATAGGTCTCGAAACGGCCTTCGGCATGAGCGTTGGCCTGACGCCAAACCTTAAGTTTGAAACTTATACTTGTATCCATTTTGTTCGATGAATTTTAATGTGGTTGATTATGACTTATAGTTACGCGTCTGGACCTTGATGGCCTCGTAGTGGAGCGGCTCCTTGATGAGCGTGGGAGCAGTCTCATCGTTACCGTTATACTTCCAGCAAGCGACATAGAAGAAGTTCTCGTCGTCACGCTTAGCCTCGCCTTCCTCGGTCTGATGCTCCTCACGGAAGTGGCCACCGCAACTCTCATGACGGTTCAGTGCGTCATAGGCGATCAACTCACCCATGGTGATGAAGTCACGCAGACGGAATGCCTTGTCCAACTCGATGTTCATGCCCTCTTGGGTGCCGGGGATAAACAGATTGGTCTCAAACTCCTTGCGCAGGGCTTTGAGTTTCTCCAGTGCGGTCTCAAGGCTCTCCTTGGTGCGGGCCATGCCCACATAGTCCCACATCACGTTACCCAGTTCCTTGTGGATGCTGTCTACCGAGCGCTTGCCCTGGATGCTCATCAGGTCATCAAGATCCTTCTGCACGCGCTTTTCAGCCTCGTCAAATTCCTTGCTGTCGGTCGAGAAGTGAGGCACGGTGATCTGGTCGCTCAAGTAGTTCTGGATGGTGTAGGGAAGCACGAAGTAGCCGTCGGCCAGACCCTGCATCAGTGCCGAAGCACCGAGGCGGTTAGCGCCATGGTCACTGAAGTTGCACTCACCGATAGCAAACAGACCCTTGATGCTGGTCTGCAGTTCATAGTCAACCCAGATGCCGCCCATCGTGTAGTGGATAGCGGGATAAATCATCATGGGATTGTAGTATTTCACACCGTCGATCTCGTTGGCCAGTTCGCCAGGATTAACGTCGGTGATCTCCTCATACATGTCAAACAGGTTGCCGTAGCGCTGACGGATCACGTCGATGCCCAGGCGGTTGATGGCCTCGCTGAAATCGAGGAACACAGCCTTACCCGTATTGTTCACGCCATAGCCCTTGTCGCAACGCTCCTTGGCAGCACGGCTGGCCACGTCGCGGGGAACCAGGTTACCGAAGGCGGGATAGCGGCGCTCCAGATAGTAGTCACGCTCCTCCTCGGGGATGTCACTACCCTTGATCTGGCCGGCCTGCAACTTCTTGGCGTCCTCGATGTTCTTGGGCACCCAGATGCGGCCATCGTTACGCAGCGACTCACTCATCAGCGTCAGTTTGGACTGCTTGTCACCGTGCACGGGGATACAGGTGGGGTGGATCTGCACGTAGGCGGGGTTAGCAAAGTAAGCGCCGTGGCGATAGCATGCCATAGCGGCCGAGCAGTTGCAACCCATAGCGTTGGTGCTCAGGAAGTAGGTGTTACCATAACCACCGGTGGCGATTACCACGGCATGAGCGGCAAAGCGCTCCAGTTTGCCAGTCACCAGGTTCTTGGCGATGATACCGCGAGCACGGCCGTCGATGATAACCACGTCGTGCATCTCATAGCGGTTGTAACTCTTCACCTTACCAGCCTTGATCATGCGGTTGAGGCTCGAGTAAGCACCCAGCAGCAACTGTTGGCCGGTCTGACCCTTGGCATAGAATGTGCGGCTCACCTGAGCGCCACCAAACGAACGGTTGGCCAGCAGGCCGCCATACTCGCGAGCAAAGGGGACACCCTGTGCCACGCACTGGTCGATGATGTTGTTGGACACCTCTGCCAAGCGGTAAACGTTGGCCTCGCGGGCACGATAGTCACCACCCTTGACGGTGTCATAGAACAAGCGGTAAACCGAGTCGCCGTCGTTCTGATAATTCTTGGCTGCATTGATACCGCCCTGTGCAGCGATCGAGTGAGCGCGGCGGGGAGAATCCTGGATGCAGAAGTTCAATACGTTAAATCCCATCTCGCCCAGTGTGGCGGCTGCCGAAGCGCCAGCCAGACCGGTACCCACGACGATGATGTCGAGTTTACGCTTGTTGGCGGGGTTGACGAGTTTCTGGTGAGCCTTATAGTTGGTCCATTTCTCAGCGATGGGTCCCTCGGGAATCTTGGAATCGATAGGCTGAGCGTTGATTTTTGTTTCTTCCATTTGTGTTACAAATTTAATAGGTTAATACTCAGCGATTAGCAATTGATAATTCCGTTGAAGTGAAGCGTGAAGTAGATAGCCTCTACAGCAAACAGGATAAACACGATGCTTGCCCACCACTTGGAGATGCACTGCCAGCGCTCGATCCACTTGTCGTTGGCAGTACCCAGGGTCTGGAAAGCGCTCCAGAAACCATGGCTGATGTGGAACCACAGGGCAGCAAAGCCAATCAGATAAACGGGGAGAACCCATACTTGGCAGAAGGTTGCCTCCAGATAGTGAGTACCGTTCATCACATGGTCACCCATCAGTTCGGGCAACTGCATCTTGGCCCAGAACTGAATCAGGTGGAGAACCATAAAGCACACCACGATGAGACCGAGAACAAACATGTTCTGTGAGGCCCATTCCACATCTTTAGGCTTGGTCGTCACGGCATAGCGGTTGTTACCGCGGGCCTTGCGGTTCTGCAACGTGAGCCAGAAGGCGTAGATGATGTGAATCGCAAATCCGGCAGCCAGCACGAGTGTGCCAGCCACAGCATACCAATTGGCACCGAGGAATTCACAGATGGCATCATAGGCCTCAAATTTGATGAGGGCCACTGCATTCATCAGTGCATGAAAGGTTACGAATAGAACGAGGAAGAGGCCGGTTACCGACATCACCACCTTGCGTCCTACAGATGAATTAGTTAACCACATAAAATTAATGATTTTTTAGTTATTAATTGATTGTTACTCAATGATTCTGAACAATATCCTGCAAAGATAATAAAAAAATTCAATTTTTCATCAATCGTTGAGGATGAGCATGGCGTCGCCATAGGCACCGAAGCGGTACTTTTCCTCAATGGCGACCTTATAGGCATCCATCGTCTGCTTGTATCCGCCGAAAGCCGCCTGGGCCATCAGCATGATGGAATAGGGCATATGGAAGTTGGTTACAAGGGCATCACAGGTAGTGCACTCGTAAGGCGGGAACAGAAACTTATTGCTCCATCCCTCATATGGCTTGATGTGACCGTTCATTCCCACGCAGGTCTCAAAAGCGCGCAGGACCGACGTGCCGATGGCACAAACCTTGTTGCCATTGTCACGCAAGGCATTCACCTTCTCGGCGACTTCAACACTGACATCCATTTCCTCGCTATCCATGCGGTGTTTGGACAAGTCCTCGACATCGATATCACGGTAACTGCCCAAGCTGATGTGCATGGTGATGAATTCACGGTCAATGTCACGTATCTCCATGCGGCGCATCAGTTCGCGAGAGAAGTGCAAGCCGGCAGCAGGCACCACCACGGCTCCCTCCTTGCTGGAGAAGATGGTCTGGTAGCGCTCGGCATCCTCGGGTTCTGCCTCACGGTTGATGTAATAGGGCAGCGGTGTGTTACCCAGATTATACAGATCCTTCTTGAACTGATCATGGTCTCCATCATAGAGGAAACGCAGTGTGCGACCACGCGAAGTGGTGTTGTCGATGACTTCGGCCACCATCGAGTCGTCAAGGCCGAAATACAACTTGTTGCCGATACGAATCTTGCGGGCGGGCTCCACGAGCACATCCCACAGTTTATTGTTGGGATTGAGTTCCCTAAGCAAAAAAACCTCAATGCGGGCACCTGTCTTCTCCTTGTTGCCGATCAGCTTGGCAGGGAACACCTGTGTGTCGTTAAAAACAAACAGGTCACGAGGACCGAAATATTCAAGAATATCCTTAAACATACGGTGCTCTATCTTGTTGCTGTGCTTATGCAACACCATCAGGCGCGACTCGTCACGCACGGGGCTAGGATGAGAGGCAATCAAATCCTCTGGCATCTGGGTATTAAACTCTGAAAGTTTCATATAAGTTTGTATTTAGTTGTTGGTTTCTAACCACTAGTTCCTAATTGTTTTCTTTAATTGATTTGTGAGGTGCGCTTCGGTGGCACTATACAGTGTCGCTTAGCGGGTTTGCCGGCCTGGCACTCTGCCTTCTGTCGGGCAGCACGTTCACGATTCTCTTGGCGTTCCCGTTCCAGCCGTTCAATAGCCGCCTGCTCGGGAGAAACATAGGTCTCGTTGTCGAGTTTTTCGACAAGCGACTCCATCGTGAGGCAACTGTCCACCTTGACATCACCCACACGTGTGCGGCGCAGGGCCGTCAAGTGCGCACCGCTCCCCAATGCAGCGCCGATGTCGCGTGCCAAGGCGCGGATATAGGTCCCCTTGCTGCACACTACACGTATCTGCAGAGTGGGTTCCTCAGGCAAGCCGCATTGCAACACTTCAATTTCGTCGATGACCAAAGTCTTAGGTCGGATCTCAACGTCTTGACCCTTTCGGGCCAGTTTATAAGCGGGCTTACCATCGATTTTACATGCCGAAAATGATGGTGGCACCTGCTCTATGCTACCCGTGAACTGCTCCTGCAACACACGGTCAATGAGGGCACGGTCGATGTGCTGCCACTCATAGGTGGCATCCACCTCGGTCTCCAGATCATAACTGGGAGTGGTGGCGCCTAGTCTGAGATCGGCAATATATTCCTTGACGCCTGCTTGCAACTCATCGATACGCTTGGTGGCGTGGCCAGTGCAAAGCAATAACACGCCTGTCGCCAGCGGGTCGAGTGTGCCGGCATGACCCACTTTGACCTGACGAGTCTTCAAGTGAGTACGCAAAACGGCACGCACTTTCTTGACCACGGCAAACGAGGTCATCCTCAACGGCTTGTCAATGCAGAATATTTCGCCTTCTATGGGATTTAACATCTTCTTTTTCAAAAGGAAAACAATAATACAAACCTGTTATCTTCAAAACACCGTACTTATTGTTTTCTTTATATTGATCTGTTTTACAGGGTGGGTGCCGGCATGAGCTGCGACAAGGCGATGGCAAGGATACCGGCGAAGATACAATACACACCGAACCATACCAGCTTACCGCGCTTCACGATACTGATCATCCATTTACAGGCAAGGCATCCAGCCACAAAGGCAGCGATAAAGCCGACAACCAATGGTAACGTGTCGATACCACCGAAGGCTTCCTCGCCCTTAACGACCTTGAGAACGTCAAGCAAAGCCTCACCCAGAATGGGCGGGATAACCATCAGGAACGAGAACTGTGCCAACGATTCTTTCTTATCGCCCAGCAACAGGCCCGTGGCGATGGTACTACCCGATCGCGATAGGCCAGGCATCACGGCACACGCCTGGGCAATACCGATGATGAACGCGTCGCGCCAAGAAATCTTTTCCTTTTGACGGGGTTTGGCATAATAGGAGAAGATAAGCAGAGCTGCGGTGACAAATAACATGATACCTACAATCAACAGGCCGCTGCCAAAAACTTCCTCCACTTTGTCCTTAAAGCAGAAGCCCACAATGCCGATAGGAATCATCGATACTAGGATATTGATGAAGTACTTGGTCTCTTCATTCATCTTGAACTTGAACAGACCCTTCAAAATCCAGTCAATCTCACTCCACAGTACAACAAAGGTGCTCAATACTGTTGCCACATGAACCAGAATGGTAAATGCCAGGTTATCAGCACCCTCCAGGCCAAACAGATAGCTACCTATCGCCAGATGGCCGCTACTGCTCACGGGTAAATACTCGGTCAGACCCTGAACTATGCCCAGAATCAACGCTTCAAGCCAACTCATAACGGCTATTCTTTATCTTCTTGATTTTTATTGTCCTTCTTGCGGTAGATGATGGCAAATGCCATGAGCACAAAGCCAAAGAAGGCGATGATGGGACCCGTTGTGACGCGGCTGCTCTCAAAGATTTTCTCGTTGAAGGTGTCGCCCACGTTAGCATCACCTGTCATCAGCCAGAAACCGATGATGATGAGTAACAGGCAAATTGCCATGAGGATGAAATTGATTTTTGTCAAGGGATAGGTTACTTTAGCCTTCTCCTTGTTCTCGACCTGAGTTTTCTTTTCTTGTTTGGCCATAATTGAGTTTCTAGTCTCTAATTTTTTAGTTGTTGATAGTGGGATTTATCGAACACAAAAGTGCATAACCCTGCAATTTGATGCAAAAATACAACATCAAAAGGCCTTTGTCAATAGTTTTAACCCATTTTTTGATTTCTCGGGTTATTGTCTAGCAGTTGAAAGACTTGCCTGGACGGTTATTCTTCGAAGGTGGTGGCGACGAGTTTGAGGTTGTCGATGATGTCGATGTGCTGGGGGCATTGGGCCTCGCACTGGCCGCACTCGAGGCATTCGCTGGCCTTCCCATGGCTCTTGGCAACCAGATTATAATAGAGTTTGCTGTTACTCCTTTGATCAGGGAACTGCTGTATAGTGTTGTACAGACTGAAGTACTCGGGGATAGCAATCTGCTGCGGGCATCCCTCGGCGCAGTAGTGACAAGCAGTGCAATGGATGGCGATAGCGTCACGGATGACTTCGGTTGCATGGTTGAGAATGGACTGCTCCTCGTCGTTGAGGGGCTGGAAATCCTGCATGTAAGATGTGTTGTCCTCGATTTGCTCCATGTTGCTCATGCCGCTGAGGACCATCTTCACATTGGGTAACGAGGCACAATAGCGGATGGCCCATGAAGCGGCACTGGCCTCGGGGTTGTAGTCCTTGAACAGCTGTTCGACTGCCTGCGGTACACGGGCGAGCGAGCCGCCCTTGACGGGCTCCATGACGATGACGGGCTTGCCGTACTTCTCGCACAATTCATAGCATGTTTTAGACTCGATGGCTGGACTTTCCCAATCCAAGTAGTTGATTTGAAGCTGGACATACTCGACCTCGGGGTGTTTTTCCAGAATTTCGGCCAACAGCGTTGAGCCGTCGTGGAACGAGAAACCGATGTGGTGGATGCGGCCCTCGGCCTTCATGCGGGCGATAAACCCCCACCCGTCCATACGTTCCATGACCTCGACGCGCTCACGGTTGAGGGCGTGCAACCAGTAGTAGTCAAAATAGTCCACACCGCAGCGCTCCAACTGCTCGTTGAAGACACGTTGCAGGTCTCCCTCCTCCTTGATGGCCCACACGGGCATCTTGCTGGTCACGGTGAACGCTTCACGCGGATATCGCTTGACCACGGCCTCACGAAACGCCTCCTCGCTCTTGCCGCCATGATAGGGATAGGCGGTGTCAAAGTAGGTGAAGCCACGCTCGATGAACCTGTCGGCCATCGCCTTAAACTGTTCGATATCGATGCTCGTCTGATCACTGGGGTTAACGAGCGGCAAACGCATGAGTCCAAATCCAAGCTTTTTCATACTATTTGAGTTTTTAGTTGTTAGTGCGGTTATTGACGCCGTGCATCAATGAATCTTCAGGTCGGGGAAGTATTTCACGCCGCGCAGGTAGTGGGCAGTGATGATGTTGACGCGTTCCTCAGGCAACTGCTTGAGCAGGTTGACCGTGGGCTGGGAAGTGTAGTGGGAACGCATTTTGCGGAAGTCGCGGTGTGCCCGTATGATGGCCTTGGCGTCCCCAAAATGGAATTTTGCCATAGCCATGCCAAAAGCCAGCGTATCCATCAGACGACGGACAAACAGCAGGCGTTTGCCCTCGCTGCGGGGCAGGTTCTTGTGCAACAGCAACAGGTTGTTGCGGAAGTTCAGATAAGTCTTGCGCGGGTTGCCATAAGCCAGGCTGCCACCACCCAAGTGATAGATGCGGCTCGACGGCACCATGGCCAAGTCATAGCCCGCCAGACGGATACGCCAGCACAAGTCGATTTCCTCCATGTGGGCAAAGAAATCTTTGTCCAGGCCACCCACATCCCGATACAACTGGCTGCGTACCATCAGGCACGCGCCACTGGCCCAGAAGACGCTCTTGGGACCATCGTCGTACTGTCCCAGGTCATCCTCGACACATTCAAAGATGCGCCCTCGGCAGTAGGGATAACCGTGACAGTCGATGTAACCGCCCGCAGCGCCAGCATACTCAAACGACTGCTTGCCGTCGGCACAATCCTTGAGCAACTTGGGCATCACGGCCCCCACATCAGGGCGGGCCTCCATGTAATCCAGTAGCGGATTGAGCCAGCCTTGAGGAGTGCGCACATCACTGTTGAGCAGAACGGTATAGGGATAATCTGTCTGCCGGATGGCCAGGTTGTAGCCCTCGGCAAAGCCAAAATTCTTGTCAAATGCCATCACCTGAATGCTCGGGAACTCGTTGCGGAGCACCTCCAGGCTCTCGTCGGTGCTACCGTTATCTACCACGATGACATCGGCAATCGCATCATCGGTACCTCCGATGACCGTGGGCAGATAGCGGCGCAACAGTTTCGCGCCGTTCCAGTTCAGGATGATGACAGCAACTTTCTTCATATCCAATAATCTCACTCATCAACGACTTCGGCATCAACGCTCAAGTCGTCATTCAGGGTCAGTAATTTCACTTTTACAATCTGGTTGGCCAGGCTCATGTCGGGTTGCACGTTCACGCGGATGTAATTGTCGGTAAATCCGTGCATCATGCCCTTGCCCCTGCCATGCTCGAGCAGCACCGGACGCACCGTCCCCAGGTAGCGGCGCGTGAAGGCGGCCTGCTTCTCGTCGCTCAAGGCAATCATGCGGGCGGCACGGTCCTGCTTGTCCTGCTGGGTAACGATATAGGGGATGCGCAGAGCCATCGTACCAGGACGCTCGCTATAGGGGAACACGTGCAGATGCTGCACGTCGAGCCCAGCGATGAAGTTGTAACTGTCCTCATACAACTCTGGCGTCTCGCCTCGTGTTCCCACCATCACATCCACGCCGATGAAGCAGTCAGGCATCCGGTCGCGACAGCGCTGCACCTTGTCGGCAAACAACTGGCGCTCATAGTGACGGCGCATCAACTTCAGGACGGGGTCACTGCCACTCTGCAACGGGATATGAAAGTGTGGCATGAAAGCCCGCGACTGTGCACACCAGTCGATGATATCATCGGTCAGCAGATCGGGCTCGATCGAGGAGATGCGGTAGCGCTCGATGCCCTCGATGCCGTCCAGCGATTTGAGCAAGTCCAGAAAATGTTCTCCCGTGTTCTTGCCAAAGTCACCGATGTTCACGCCCGTGATGACGATCTCCTTGCCTCCCTGGGCAGCGACCTCACGGGCTTGAACCGTGAGTGCCGCTATGGTGCCGCTGCGGCTACGGCCACGTGCGGCGGGGATGGTACAGTAACTGCACCAGTAGTCACAGCCATCCTGCACCTTGAGCCAGTAGCGAGTGCGGTCGCCGTGGTCGCACGAGGGCGAGAAGGTGTGGATATCGAGCGACGGGGTCACTGCCAACTGCTGCTGGCGGTCCTCGAACCACTGCAGCACATATCGGGCGATATCGGCCTTGTGTTCGCTGCCCAGCACGATGTCAACGCCCTCGATTTCGGCAATCTCCTTACCCTTGAGTTGGGCGTAACATCCCGTGACCACCATCAGCACGCCTGGATAGCGGCGTATCAGTTGACGGATGTGCTGGCGGCACTTGCTGTCGGCCAGAGCCGTCACGCTGCAGGTGTTGACGACACACACGTCGGGCGTCTCGCCTGGCTGCACAGGCAGGATGCCATGCTGGGCCAGCAGCGACTGCATGGTTGCCGTTTCCGAGAAGTTGAGTTTGCAACCCAGCGTCTCGAGTTTCACCCTATGTGGTTGCGGCATATCGGTCATCGGTTATTCTTTCGGCCGGATTTACGGGGTGTGCCCGAGCGGCTGGATCGGCCAGAACGGGCCTGTTTCTTAGACTTGGCGCCGCGGGCCTCCTTGGCCTGACGGCGGGTGCTGTTGCCGCGTGCGCCACGCTGCTGGCGCCGCGATGCGCTACCACCCTCGTACTGCTCGCGCTGGCGCTCCTCACGCGAGAGCCTGCCGCTGGTGCTGCGGCTATTCTGCTCGGTGATCGGCTCCTTGTCGATGCGATGGCTGCCAGCAGGATTATCCTTATCGACGAGAACAAAGTCGAGTTGCTTCTTGATCAGGTCGGCACGAGCCACCTGGATGGTGATCGGATCGCCCAGGCTGTAGACGCGGTGTCCACGACGGCCGCGGATGCAATAGTTCTTCTCGTCAAACTCATAGAAGTCATCATCCAAGCCACGGATGCCGACCAGGCCCTCGCAATGGGTCTCATCGAGTTCGACATACAGGCCCCACTCGGTCACGCCCGAGATATGTCCCGTGAACACGCCTCCCAGACGCTGCCCCATAAACTCCACCTCCTTATACTTAATCGAGGCGCGCTCGGCATTGGCAGCAAGTTGCTCCTGGGCGCTCATGTGCTTACACTGATCCTCAAGTTTGACAGGATCGACGCTCTTCTCGCCGGCGGCATACTTGTCCAACAAGCGGTGCACGGTCAGGTCGGGATAGCGGCGGATGGGCGAGGTGAAGTGCGTGTAGTAGTCAAATGCCAGTCCGTAGTGGCCGATGTTGGTCGCACTGTAAACGGCCTTGGCCATCGAGCGGATAGCCAGTATGGCGAGCATCTCTTCCTCGGGTTTTCCCTTGGCCTGCTCCAGCATCTTGTTGATCGACTTGTTGATGTCGCGTCCCGACCCCTTGGTGCGCACCTTGTAGCCAAAATGCGCGGCAATGTCGGCAAAGTTCTGCAACTTGTCCAAGTCGGGCTGGTCATGGACACGGTACACAAACGCCTTGGCCGTCCTGTTCTTAGCCACCTTGCCGATGTGTTCTGCCACCTTGCAGTTGGCCAGCAGCATAAATTCCTCGATGAGTTTGTTGGCATCCTTGGCCTCGTGCACATGCACGGCGATGGGCTTGCCGGTCTCGTCGATATCAAACTTGATTTCCTCGCGGTTAAACGACACCGAGCCCCCCTCTTCAAACCGACGGCTGCGCAACTGCTTGGCCATCTCGTTGAGCACGGCCAGTTCCTCGGCCAGGTCGCCCTTGCCCGTCTCCAGAATGTGCTGTGCCTCCTCATAGGAGAAGCGCCGGTTGCTACGGATGACGGTGTGACAGATCTTATACTTCTTGACCTTAGCCTCGGCATCCATTTCCATCACCACCGAGTGGGTGAGTTTATCTTCATCGGGACGCAACGAGCAGATGTTGTTGCACAGTTTCTCGGGCAGCATGGGCACCGTGCGGTCTACCAGATAGACCGATGTGGCGCGCTCATAGGCCTCCTTGTCGATGATCGAGCCCGGGGTGACATAGTGGCTCACGTCGGCGATATGGACACCGATTTCCCAGTTGCCGTTCTCTAACTTCTGGATCGACAGGGCGTCGTCAAAGTCCTTGGCGTCGGCAGGATCGATGGTCAGCGTGGTCACGTCACGCATATCGCGGCGCTTGGCGATTTCTTCGGGCGTGATGCCGGCATCCAGAGCCTCGGCGGCTTCAGTGACATTCTCGGGATACTTGTAGGGCAGGCCAAACTCGGCTAGGATGGCGTGAATCTCTGCATTGTTCTCGCCAGCCACACCCAGCACGTCCACCACCTCACCAATGGGTGAGTTGGCATCCTCGGGCCAGTCCACTATCTTGACAACTGCCTTGTCACCGGTCTTGCCGCCGGCCAGTTTATCCAGCGGGATGAAGATATCGGTAGCCAGAAACTTGCTGTCGGTAGCCAACTGGGCAAAATATTTCATCACCTGCAACGTGCCGACAAACACCTGCTGCTTGCGCTCCAGAATCTTGACAACCTCGGCCTCTGGCTCTAAGCCATGACGGGCCGCGCTGATGTGGACCAGCACGCGGTCGCCGTTGAGTGCATGCATCGAGTTGCGCTCTGCCACCATGATGGGACGGCCATCGTCGGTCGCAGTGTCCACACTGTTCTTGCCGTTGCTGCGACGGATAAAGATGCCCTCGGCCACAGACGAGCGGCCTGCCGACTTATAACTGCCCATGCCCACCTGGATGAGGAAACCATCACCAGCGAGTTGGTCCAAAATTTCCACGATAATGGTACGGCGCTTGGGCGTGTTGGCTCCCACGGCGGCCGATACCTGCTTGTAGTTGAACGAGGCGTCACCCTGCTCGTTAAAGAAGTTGATGACCCGGTCGTGATACTCACGGCGCTCCTGTTTCAACGATTGTAATCCGGTCTTTCTTGCCATATCTAGTATTGCTTGTTCTCTATGATAAGATTGAATATCCTACAAAGATACTGTTTTTTGTCGATAACCGCAGCCTGCAGCACCACTTTTCGCATTATTTAAGAAATCCCCCGCCTGTGGGCAACGATAGCCTGCAGATCGCTCGGCCCAGGCTGTTACGAAGCCGCGGCGACAAGGCAACGCGCGACACCGCTCACACGAAGTCCACACCCGTTGACAAACTTTTAACCCATTAGGCTGTCCACGTACAAGATTTTTTGCTATCTTTGCAGCCAACTTGTTTCAATCGGCAATGGACTTAATATAGGTATGTACAAGACCGCAATATATTCTTTACTGATAACCCTTATGCTCGCCATGCTCCCAATGGCGGCTTACGGCGCACCCCAAACCACTGATATCAAGAAGCCCACCAGGGTGCGCGTCAAGGATAAAAACAGCAAGAACGACGACAAGCATAACAAGAACGACAAGAAGGACGATAACCGTCAGAACGATAAGCAGGCTGGCAAGAAGGATGCCAAACCGGCCACCCAGCCCGTTCAAAAAAAGGAGGAGGAGGCCAAGAAGCCCGAGCCCAAACCGGCCACTGCCGAGCCCAAGCCTGCCGAGCCCAAGCCAGTAGCCGACACCGCCAAGAAACCGGTCGAGCCACCCAAGCCCAAGGTGAGATCGACGCTCAATCCCGCCAACACCCAATTTGACGGCATCGACATCTCTAAGCACCAGGGCAGCATCGACTGGGCCGAACTCAAGAAGAACAGCAAGATCAAGTTTGTTTACATCAAGGCAACCGAGGGCAGCGACTATATCGACCCCCGTTACCAAGAGAACATCCGCAATGCGCGCAAGCATGGGTTCAAGGTAGGCAGTTACCACTTCCTGTCCACCCGCTCAAGCGCCACCACACAGTTCAAGAACTTCATCACCACGGCCAAGCGCGAGGATCAAGACCTGCTTCCCGTCATCGACGTTGAGAAACTCAGCCCCTGGACCTCCCAGCAGTTGAGGGACAGCATCAAGGTGTTTGCCGACCTGCTCGAGGATTATTACGGCTGCAAACCGATGATCTACACCAGCGAGAAGTTCTTTACCAAGAATCTGGGCCGAGCCTTTGCCGACTATCCACTCTTTATCGCCAAGTATAACTCCAACCAGCCCAACATCGGCTACAAGTGGATTATCTGGCAGTTTGCCGACAACGGCTCATTCAAGCCTGCTGTCAAGGGCAACTATGGCGAGGTGGACATGAGCCGCTTCAACAAGGGGTGCACCATCAACGACATCATCTACACGCCCAGCAAGCACAAGCCCAAAAACACCAGCGTCAGGGATGCCGTGGACCGCAAAGAGAAGCCCGCCAGCATCAACATGACGGAGCAAAAGGCCAAAGAGGCCCCCAAGATGTCCAAAAAGCAACAGGAGGAAGCCAAAAAGAAAGCCGAAAAGGAGAACAAGGCCAAAGAACGCAACAAGAAGTTAGCCGAGGAAGAGGCCAAGAAGAAGGCCGAAGCCGAAAAGAAGGCTAAACAGAAAGCCGAGCAGCAAAGGCGAGAACAAGCCAGACAACAGGCTCGGGAAGAAGAAGCAAAAAAGGAGGCTGAGCAGAAAGCCAAACGCAAAGCCGAGGCACAAAAGGCCCGCGAGCAAAAGGCCCAGCGCAACGCTGCGAACAAGAAGTCGGCCAACAAGTCGGCCAACCTGCTCAACACCCCATCCTCTAAACTGTCGCAATCGCAACGCAACGACAGCATTCGCAACGCCAAGTATAAAGGCCGCAAAACAAACAAGAGTTCGGCCGACAATGATTAAACGGTCACATAACGTCCCACTCCGAACCAAGTTCGGAGTCTGGATGCTACTGGCGGTGGCATCGCTCTGCTCTTGTCATCGTCCAAACTCTAACGGCTCTGCCTCCAGTCGCGTGCCCCCTCGCAACCTGCAGGCCAAGTATGACGGAATCGACATATCCAGCCACCAGGGATATATCGATTGGGCCAAAGTGAGCAGCGACAAGGACATCCGCTTTGTCTACATCAAGGCTACCGAGGGCGCCACCTACCGCTCACCGCACTATGCTCACAACCTCTCCCAAGCCCGCCGCTACGGACTGCTCGTGGGCAGTTATCACTACCTCACCTCGACATCGTCGATCGATGAGCAGTTCGAGAACTTCTCCAAGTTAGCGCTCAAGCCGGTGCAAGACCTCATCCCCATGCTGGATGTTGAGGTCAGAGGCAACTGGTCACGCAGCCAACTGATCGACAGTGTGGACAAGTTCTGTGAACTCGTTGAGCACCACTATGGCGTGCAGCCCATGATCTACAGCACCATGGGATTCTATAACAAGAACCTGACGCCGCACTTCAACAAACACCACCTCTACATCGGCCGCTACTCCAATAGCGAGCCCGAGATCAACTGGGAGGGCGAGTTCACCATCTGGCAGTACAGCGAGACGGGCATCATACCAGGCATCGACGCCTATGTGGACCTGTGCCGCTTCCGCAAGGACGGCTGGCTCGATGACATCCTGCTGACGCAACCATAGAAATCAATCATTGCTCAACCACGCCGCTGGCTTGGGCAAGGCAATCATCCGCTACATAATCATGACCATCGTCGACGCAATCATTATCATCATCGTGCTAGGCGGACTCGTCATCGGGTACCGCAAGGGACTCATCACCCAACTGGCTTCCCTCATCTCGTGGATTGTAGCCATCGTGCTCTGCTACAAGGGGGGCGAACTGGCACAGTCGATATTTCTGGCCATCGTGCCCAGCGCGGCTCAGTGGCCACTGGCAAGCATCACAGTCAAAACCGTGTCGCTGGCATTTGCCTTCCTAGTGGTGATGTTGTCCATCAGACTGGTGATGAGGATGTTCAAGGGAGCGCTCGACTCGATCCACCTGGGGCTGATCGATAAGGCGGGAGGCTCCCTGCTGTTTATGTTCAAGTATGCTTTCCTGCTCAGCCTGGTGCTCAACCTGCTGTATGCGTTCAACCCCGACATGGACACCTTCGGCACCAAGCACATGCTCAACAACAAGCCCTACGAGATGACACTCGACCTTATGCCCCGCATCCTCGGCAGCGAGCAGATGCCCAGCGATTCGCTCAAACTCTATCGAGACCTGATTGAGCCCGTACCCATCGACTCATCCTTTAATGCCAACAGTTGATCATGCGCCTGCAAATCATCGCCCCTCAACAGATCAGCGCATCATCCATCGCGCTGCCCGAGTCCAAGAGCATCAGCAACAGGGCGTTGCTGATTTCGGCCCTGTGCGGTGGCGCCCCACAAGTGCTCTACCCGGCGATGTGTGACGACACGGCTGTGATGATCGACGCTCTAGCGCGGAACGGAGGGCACATCGATGTGGGCGCAGCGGGTACCGCCATGCGCTTTCTCACCGCCTACTTTGCGACACGTCAGGGCATGACAGTCACACTCGACGGGGTGGAACGTATGCGCCAGCGGCCCATCGCAGGGCTGGTAGATGCCTTGAGGTCGCTGGGAGCACATATCAACTACCTGGACCAGGAAGGGTTTCCCCCACTGCTCATCAAGGGCTCTGCCATGCATGGCGGCACAGTGGTGATGGACGGCAGTGTGAGTTCACAATTTGTGTCGGCCGTGATGATGATATTGCCGACTATCGGCGGGGGAAGCATCCACTTGACAGGGCACATCACATCCATGCCCTATATCCACATGACGGCCTCCGTTATGCGCGACATGGGGGGATATGTAGACATCGATGACACGGTCATCACCGTCGGACAGGGATACTCGGGCGATGATTGCATCGTCGAGGCCGACTGGAGCGCAGCAGCGCCATGGTATGCCCTGGCAGCACTGATGCCTCAATCAGCGTTAACCCTCGAGGGGCTCCGCGCCGACAGTATCCAGGGTGATGCACGGCTTGTGGAACTCGGTGGCAGGCTGGGCATCGCCACGCGGTTTGACACCCATGGCGCCACACTCGACACAAGCCGGTTTATCGGCTGCTGCTGTTCCTGCTTTGCCGACATGAATGCTACCCCCGATCTGGTGCCCTCGTGGACCGTGCTGCTGTGCCTGCTGGAACGCTCCTTCCGCATGACAGGTGTGAGTACCCTCAGGATCAAGGAGAGCGACCGTCTCGAGGCCCTCAGACAAGAACTGCTCAAACTGGGCTATGTGCTCAAGATCGAGAGCGACGACGCCATCTCATGGTATGGCGAGCGCGTTCCCATCACCATGCAGCCACCAGTCATCAGCGCGCACGGCGACCACCGCATGGCCATGGCTTTTGCCCCAGCGGCAGTCAGGTTCCCAGGACTCATCATCGACGGTGCCGAAACCGTGAGCAAGTCCTATCCGGGATTCTGGCGACATCTGCTCAAGTGCGGTTTCACCATCACCGAATTGGCACAATAAATGCTTACACAATCATCCGTATTATGAAGGCTAGACATTTTACTACAACTCTAATCGTTATCATCATGTTACTGGCTGCAATGTCTGCTCAGGGATCCACGGCGCGCACCGCCATGAGCCGCATCGTGGTCATCAGTGACACCCACCTGCTCAGTCCCGACCTGGTGACTGCGGGCAGTGCCATTGACAAGGCCGATGCGGGCGACAGCAAGATGATGAAGATGAGCGACGACATCATGTCCGCCATCACCGACAGCATCATCGGCCTCGATCCACAAGTGGTGCTCATCACCGGTGACCTCACCTATAACGGCGAACGAGCCAGCCACGAGCGCATGGCGCACTATCTGGAGCGGATGGCGCAACACGGCATCCGCCCGCTGGTCATACCCGGCAACCACGATTGCAACAACCCCTATGCCAAGCGTTTTGACGGAGACCACACAGCACCAGCCGCCACTGTCACCCGCGACGAGTTTGCGCGCATCTACCGCAACTATGGCTACGGTAAGGGCGTCAAGCGGGATCCCGCCTCGCTCAGTTACTGCTGCGAACCCATCGATGGTATCGTCATCATCGGCATTGACAGCAACATGGATGAGAACAACACCCTCACCTGCCGTGGAGACCAGACCGACACCTATTACAATGGCGGACGCGTCAAGCCCGAAACGCTGCAATGGGTAACCGAGCAAGCCCGTAAAGCCTGCAGCAAGGGCAAGCGTGTGATTGCCATGATGCATCACCACTTGGTGCCGCATTTCGACCAAGAGGAGCGCTTTCTAGCCAACTATATCGTCAGCGACCACAACAACATCGCTCGCCAACTGATGCAGGCAGGCATCCATACCCTCTTCACGGGGCACCTCCATGTGACTGATGCCGCCACATTATATTATAATGAGGAGCGCACCGACAGCATCGTCGAGATTGCTACAGGCTCTGCCATCTGCTATCCATTTGCGATGAGGGTGGCCCAATTGCGTCCCTCCCACCACCTGGCCATCGACACCCGCTGGGTCAACGCAACGGCTTCCTGCCCCACCCTGCGCCAGCAGGGCCGCCAGCGCATCATCGACGCCGCACCCGCACTGGCATCCATGATTTCCGGCAAGGCCTGGAACAGGCTGGAAGGTCACATCGGCCAGATCAAGGCCATGCTTGAAAACGGCGGAGGGCAGGTGAATATGCCCGAATCGCCCCAGCAAGCCACCCAACTGGCGCTGAGACACCTCAAGGAAGTGCTCTCACGCACCCTGCTCGCTGTGGTCGAGGGCAATGAGCACCAGCAGGATGCGGAAAGCATCATCAATCAGGGCAAACAGGGGACCAAAGCGATGATTCAAGAAGTAGTGCCCTCCCAAGCCGATGCCCTGTGGGAATTTTTCCAGAACGACGTCTATCCACGCCTCGACCCTCTGGTGCGCAGCGTGCTCGAGGACCGCAATGCCGTGGGCACTCCCACCGAGTCCCATACCGACGACCTGCACCTCGACCTCATCCTGTAACCATCCATCCTGCAGCGATGGCCAATCAGACATGACTGCCATCAGAGAGCCTATTGATCAAAGATTCAACACCCTCATCAACTCCTAGTTACGCAATGGATAGCAACATAGTCAAAATAGCGATAATCAGCGACTTGCACGTGATGGCCCCACAACTGCTGGTGAATGACGGCAGCGCCTTTGAGCAATACCTGAGGCGCGACCGCAAGATGCTACGCGAGAGCACAGAAATCCTAAGCACCCTAGTCAGTGACATCATCGAGCAGAAGCCTCACATCGTGCTGGTGACCGGCGACCTCACCAAGGACGGCGAGCGCGCCAGCCATCAGGTTGTGGCCTCACAACTTCACCGCCTTACACAGGCTGGCATAGAAGTGCTTGTCGTGCCTGGCAACCACGACATCAACAATCCTGACGCCAAGATTTATGACCGAGACAGCGCCATACCCACCGACACCATCACCCGCAGCGAGTTTGCCCACCTCTATCACGACATGGGCTATGATAGCCGCTCGCGACGCGATCCCGACACGCTCAGTTACTGCCGCGATGTGACCGACAAGTTAACCATACTGGCCATCGACGCTTGCATGGACAGGCTCAACACCTTTGTCTCGCGCGGGGATGCCCAGGATCACTGTAAGACCAGCGGCATGCTCACCGCTGCCAGCCAGCAGTGGCTCGTCGATCAGGCAGCAGCAGCCACCGCGGCCGGCCGACGGGTTATCGCCCTGATGCACCATCACCTGGTGCCTCACTTCCACATGGAGGATACCCTGGCATCACCCTATATGGTCGATGACGCCAGCCAGTTGTGCCAACGCCTGGTCAAAGCCGATGTCCACGTCATCTTCACCGGGCACCTCCATATCACCGACGTCAGCCAGACGACTCTGCGTGAGGGCTCCATGATCGAGGTCGCCACAGCCGCCGCGGTGGGTTATCCCTGCCAGTGGCGTATGGTCAACTGCCATCCCGCGGCCGGCAAACTGCAACTGCGCACCATCACCCTGCACAGCCTCCCATCCGACCCCCAATTCAGCGACCACTCGCGCCAACTGTTCACCGACAGCATCCCCACCATCACCCGCGGCATCCTCACGCGCTACTGGCCCAACATCACTCAGGCCATCGACAACTACAGCATCAAGCACCCGCTCATCATGCGGCACGTGAACCTGCCCGACACGCCCGACGGCATCGCCAACCTGCTGCTCAATAATCTGCAGGAGCCTGTGACCAGAGCCTATATCGCATTTGCACAGGGCAACGAGACCGGCAACAACCAACTGGTGGAGCAACTCATCCGCGGCGCCGAGCAAGTCGTCAACGAGACCATAAGCGGCATCCTGCGGCCCGTGGCCAAGGCAGCACTGAGGCTGCGCATCTACGGCATTGCGCGACAGGTGCTTCGCAGCATTCTTGAGGATCGTAACGATATCGGCACCAAGCACGAAACCGTCATCAACGACCACACCGCAATCATCAGTTTCTAACCAGTGGCAACCCGACCACAAGCAAAAAAAAGACGGTGCGATTTTTCACAAAATCGCAACCGCCAAATTCTTAGAGTATGAGAAAATACACTTGATGTTTTATTTACATCGCAAATATACTTCTTTTTCACAAAACAAAACTTTTTTACACAAAAAATATTATTATTTAAAAGGTAGAACCCTGTTATTACGACAATCTTCTCCACCTTTGAGCCTTCGGCATGGCAGGTATTGTGCCATCTGCAGGACCGGTCAGCGAGCCGGCAATCGGCTTATCTGTGTTCAAATCCAGCAGTGCCCATACCGCAGCGCTATCGATAAGCATAAGACTCAAAAATCGCCCAATAAAATAGAAAATTGAAATAAATTACGCATTTTTCAACATTTTTTCTTAACAATTGAACAAAATCTCTACTGAAACGAATAGTTTTGCTATCATTTTGTCTAAATTATTGCAATTTTGTTTGGTTCGATAGGTTTTACGAATTATTTTTGCAATTATGTTATAATTAGCATCTTATCAAAATCGTGATATTATGAGTGCCCCCAGAATCGAACTGACTTCTCGTGAGAGAGAAGTATTGGAATTGCTGTCGATAGGATATAACAGCAAAGAGATTGGTGAGAGAATTTTCATCTCATCCAATACTGTTGAATACCACCGAAAACAGTTACTGCGCAAAACCAATTCGCGCAACGTGGCTGAACTCATCGGTAAGGCTTTCCGCACTGGTTTGCTGAAGATTAACGATTGATAGCATCAGTTTTTAACCGTTTAAGGGCTATGCCGGACAAGGGGTATAGCCTTATTTTTGGAACAATCGCATTACCGAATTAGGTAGTCCGCTCATTATCACTTCACATTCAGCCCTACACAAAACAAGCAAACCCACGCCCGCAGCACTATGGCTACAGGCGTGGGTCCTTAATTTGGGCTTGGGCTATGCAAGACAGCCACTGCCACGACAAGCGGGATTACTTCTTCTCCTTAAGCAGGTCGCGGATGTCGGTCAGCAACTCTTCCTGAGTGGGACCAGCAGGAGCAGCGGGCTCTTCCTTCTTGGGCATAAGTTTGTTCATAGCCTTAATCATCAAGAAGATGCACAAAGCGATAATCAGGAAGTCGATGATGTTCTGGATGAAGGCACCATACTTCAGCACGGCACCCGTAGCCTCAGCAGCAACGCCAGCGTTGGCAGCAGCGGCATTGACAGCACTGGCAGCGGCATCAACAGCACCCTCGGCACCAACAGCCGAAGCAGCGTCGCCTACCATCTCCGATACGGGAGGCAAGTGATACTCCAGGCCCGAGAGATCGATACCACCAGTCAGCAGACCGATTGCGGGCATCAGCACGTCATCAACGAGCGAAGTGACAATCTTACCAAAGGCACCGCCAATGATTACACCGACAGCCATGTCCATTACATTGCCCTTCATTGCAAACTCTTTAAACTCTTTTACAAAACCCATAATCCTTCAGTTTTTAAAAATTAATATTATGCTTATGACAATTATTAAACAATCTTAATTGAGGTCCAAAAGCAATATTTTAGCCCGTCAGACCCATGCCATTGGAGATTTTTTCTTAACTTTGCAGTCGCAAGGCGACTGCTCCGTTGCAAACGTCATTGCAAAGATAATAAAAAAAACAAATAAAAGTTACATATCTATATTATTTATTAAAAATTCATTTAAAAAAGCATTATGGAGAAAATTAAAATCGGTATTAATGGATTCGGACGTATTGGTCGTTTTGTGTTCCGTTCAGCCTTTGAACCCGAGAATGTTAACGACATCGAGGTAGTAGGCATCAATGACCTGCTCGACGTTGATTACATGGCCTACATGCTCAAGTATGACACCATGCACGGTCGCTTCAATGGCACGGTGGACTATGACCTGGACAAGAAGGAACTCATCGTCAATGGCAACCACATCCGCATCTTTGCTGAGAAGGACGCCGAGAACATCGCATGGGGCGAGATTGGTGCTGAGTACATCGTTGAATCGACCGGTTTCTATCTGACTATGGACCGCGCTGAGAAGCACCTCAAGGCTGGTGCTAAGTATGTGGTTCTGTCGGCTCCCAGCAAGAAGGGTGACGATGGACGCCAGGCTGACATGTTCGTCTGCGGTGTTAACACCGACAAGTATGCTGGTCAGACCATCGTCAGCAACGCTAGTTGCACCACCAACTGCTTGGCTCCCATCGCCAAGGTGCTCAACGACAACTTTGGCATCGAGAGCGGCTTGATGACCACCGTTCACTCGGTTACCGCTACCCAGCGCACCGTCGATGGTCCCTCCGCTAAGGATTGGCGTGGTGGCCGTGCCGCTTGCGGCAACATCATCCCCAGTTCCACTGGCGCTGCCAAGGCTGTAGGTAAAGTCATCCCCGAACTCGATGGCAAACTCACCGGCATCTCGATGCGTGTCCCCACCCTCGACGTTTCGGTTGTAGACCTTACCGTCAACCTCAAGAACCCCGCCACCAAGGAGCAGATCTGCGCCGCTATGAAGAAGGCCAGCGAGGGCGAGTTGAAGGGTATCCTGGGTTACACCGAGGACAAGGTCGTTTCCAGCGACTTCCTGGGTTGCCCCCTGACTTCCATCTTTGACGCCGACGCAGGTGTTTACCTGACCGACAAGTTCGTCAAGGTCGTATCGTGGTATGACAATGAGATCGGTTACAGCCACAAGATGCTCGACCTCATCAAGGTGATGAAGAAGCACAACGGTTAATCGACCCTCACTTGCTTAATGACTATCCCCGCATGTGTGATGCAACACATGTGGGGATTTTTCATAAAAAACAATAAAAAATTTGGATTGGTACAGACTTGTGACGTAACTTTGTAACCAAACATTATCAATTATTATTATTCACCATCTAAAACAATTCACGACAATGAAGAAATGGAAATGCGTTGTGTGTGGTTACATCCATGAGGGTGACACACCTCCCGAAGAGTGCCCCCTGTGCGGCGTCGGTCCCGAGGACTTTGAGGAAGTGACCGAGTAACAGTCACAACTGTTATAACGGACTCTTTTTGCTACTAACTATCTGTGTTTAACTTACTAACAAAAAAATCAAATATCAATAACTATTATGGCTAAAAAATGGATCTGCACCGTGTGCGGTTACGTGCACGAGGGTGATACTCCTCCCGAGAAATGTCCACAGTGTAAACAACCCGCCGAGAAGTTCAAGGAACTCAAAGAGGATGCTGAGGTAAACTATGCCGCCGAGCACGTTGTCGGCGTTGCCAAGGGCGTTGACCCCGAAATCCTCGATGGCCTCAAGGCACATTTTGAGGGTGAATGCTCTGAAGTGGGTATGTACCTGGCGATGGCACGTCAAGCCGACCGTGAGGGCTATCCCGAGATTGCCGAGGCCTTCAAGCGTTACGCATTTGAGGAGGCTGACCACGCATCACGATTTGCTGAACTGCTGGGCGAAGTCGTTTGGGACACCAAGACCAACCTCGAGAAGCGTATGGCAGCCGAGGCTGGTGCATGCGAGGATAAGACCCGCATCGCCAAACTCGCCAAGGCTCAAGGCCTGGACGCCATCCACGACACCGTTCACGAGATGGCACGCGACGAGGCTCGTCACGGACAAGGCTTCACCGGCCTGTACAACCGCTTCTTCAAGAAGTAATCCACACGCTCTACGCTAAACCAATCACTGTGGGCGCCCGATCACAAATCAGGCGCCCACATTATTTATGGGAACGATATAGCAGCCCAAACCCTGTGGGGCTAATGCGAATTACGCGAATTTTGACTCATTGAATGAGAAATAATTAATTGTTTTCGTGAAATTCGTCTCACTCACGAAATTAGCAAAAAAAAACGTTTCAGGGTCAACTGCTATATCATTGCCTTATTCACCTTATTTATATAAAACCTCCCTGCAGGCCTTCTGTCACAAGCGATGGTAGTGTCACTACCCTGGGGGATAAAAACGATCGCCTGGGCGCTTCTTGCGACGCTCAGGCGATCGTTAAGGTGTACTCCCGCTGGGAATCGAACCCAAATCTAAGGTTTAGGAAACCTCCATTCTATCCATTGAACTACAGGAGCATCAGTGAAAAAAACCGGCTGACTGGGACGATATGCCGGCCCTACGGCCAGCCGGTTTTTATGAGAGATTCATCAGGAAATTACCTCTTGGCTGCAAGGGCTGCCTCCTTCTTGTCGCTGCGACGGGCAATCCAGTAAGCCACAGGCGAAGCGATGAACAGAGACGAGCAGGTACCGATGATAACACCGAGGATCATCGCGAAGATGAAACTGCGGATCGACTCACCGCCGAAGAACAGCATGATGAACAGCACGAGCAGGGTCGTGATAGAGGTCATCAAGGTTCGTGACAGGGTGCTGCACAACGCCTTGTTGAAGGTGGCGTAGAGATCCTGCTTGGGATAGAGTTTGCGGTACTCACGCACACGGTCAAAGACAACCACGGTATCGTTCACCTGATAACCGATAACGGTCAGGATAGCAGCGATAAAGGTCTGGTCGATCTCCATCGAGAAGGGCAGCAGGCCATGCAGGTTGTAGAAGCCGATGACAATAAACGAGGTGAATGCTACAGCAGCCAGAGCGCCGATCGAGAAGGCGATGTTGCGGAAACGGAACAGGATGTACAATGCCATGGCAAGCAGTGAGAAGAGCACAGCCCAGATAGCCTGGCGCGTCATGTCGCTAGCGATGCTCGGGCCCACAGTCTCGCTCGATACGACGCCCACACTCTCGTTAGAGGTGCTGAAGTCGTCCTTGCTCATGTTGCCCAGTTCGCTCTTGAGGCCCTCATAGAGTTTGCCCATGATCTCGTCGTCAACACCCTCGCTGGCGTCGTTGATCTTGTAGTTGGTCGATATGCGCACCTTGGTATCGTTATCGATGGTGATAACCGAGGTGTTAGCGCCGTCGAACAGCGGAGCCAATTGAGCCTGCAGCGCCGGGGTCGATACGGGATGATCAAATTGAACAATGAAGTTGCGGCCACCCGAGAAGTCGATGCCACGGTTCAAACCGCGCACGCCGAACAGGATGCCCATGATCACGATCAGAGCCAGAACGATGACCGAAGTCTTCTTGGCGGCACCCATGAAGTTGAACTGTACGTTCTCCAACAGGTGACGGGTCAGGCTGGTGTTGAAGGTCATCTTGTCGAAGGTGCCCTTGTTCACGAAGTGCTCCATCACCAGACGGGTAGCGAACACTGCGGTGAAGAACGAGCAGCAGATACCGATTACCAACGTCACGGCAAAACCGCGGATGGGACCAGAACCGAGCAGAATCAGGATGATACCGGTGATGATAGTGGTCAAGTTAGAGTCGAAGATGGCCGAGAACGCGTTCTTGTAACCATCGCTGACGGCAGCCTTCAGGCCCTTACCGGCACGCAACTCCTCCTTGCAGCGCTCGAAGATAAGCACGTTGGCATCCACCGCCATACCGAGCGTCAGCACGATACCGGCGATACCAGGCAAGGTAAGCACACTCTGGAACGAAGCCAGGATACCGATGGTGAAGAAGAGGTTCATCAGCAGACCCAAGTTGGCGATGCTGCCAGCGTAGATACCATAGGTGCAAACCATGAAGATCATCAGCAGAACCAATGCGATAATGAACGAAATCAGACCCTTGCGGATCGACTCCTTACCCAGCGACGGGCCAATCACACTCTCACTGGCCACGTTGACACGTGCTACCATCTTACCAGACTCGAGCACGTTGGCAAGGTCACCAGCCTCCTCGACGGTAAAGCGGCCACTGATCTGTGAGCGACCACCATCAATCTGGCTGTTGACGTTGGGGAACGAGTAAACCTGATCGTCAAGCACGATGGCGATAGCCTTACCGATGTTCTGACCGGTGATGCGGCTCCACTGGTGAGCGCCCTCATCGTTCATGGTCATCGATACGACCTGACCCTGCAGGTTGTCAAACTCACTGGTTGCGCGGGTAACGACGTCACCATTCAGCACGGGCTGACCGTTGACGGTGCGCAGTGCAACGAGTTGGAAAGCCTCCTGGCCACCCTGCATCTTCTCGGGCTTAACAGTCCAAGCCACCTTCAGGTCGGCGGGCAGGATAGTCTTGGCAATGGGCGAGTGGAAGATGGCGTTGACGGCAGCGGTATCGCTAGCGCTGACATAACCCAGAACGGGCGAGCCTGCGCCACCACCAGCCAGAGCCTCAAAACCGGTCAGTTGAGCCAGCGTCTTTTCGCCGGTCTGAGCGGGAGCGGCCTTGGGAGCAGCCTGAGCAGCACTGTCGGCGGCTGCGGGAGCAGCAGCGGTAGCAGTGGTGTCGGCAGCAGCGGCGGCAGTCGTCTTGTTGGCCTGGGCTTGGTCACTGAGTTGACGCAGAGCGCCAACGACATCACCCAGCGTGTAGGTCTCGTAAAATTCCAGATTGGCAGCGCCTTGCAACAGTTTGCGAACGCGCTCGGGCTCTTTCACACCCGGCAACTCGAGCAGGATGCGGCCAGTGCTCTGCAACTTCTGGATATTGGGTGAAACCACACCAAAGCGGTCGATACGGTTACGCAGCACCTTGTAGGAGTTGTCCACCATGCTGTTGACCTCATCGTTGAGGATGCTCTGCACCTCACGGTCGTTGGCATTGGGTTTCTCCCTGATGCGCTCGATGCCACGGAAGATCTGAGCCAGGCTGCCCTCGGGAGCCAACTTCTTGTACTCCTTGCAGAAGGAGCCCACGAAGTCGTCCTGCGCGGTCTGGTTGTTGGACACGTTGTCGATGGCCTGGTTAAACTTCTTGTCAGGATTGTTGTTCGCAAGAGCGCGCAAGATGTCGGGCACCGAAATCTGCAGTGTCACATTCATACCACCCTTCAAGTCAAGGCCGAGGCCTAACTCTTTTTCACGAACTTGCTGGAAGGTGTAATAACCAAGATACACCTTCTCATTGGCGAGGGAATCCAAACACTCATTGAGCGCTGCTTTGTACTTCTCGTTGCTGGTGTCGGCAGACTTAATGCCAGCAGCGGCAAGGGCCTTCTGCTCTGCTACGTTCTGGTAGTGATTGCTCACAAAGGTGAACGACAGATAGAAAGCGCAAATCAACAACAGTGCAATGGTCAGGACTCTAATAAAACCTTTAGTTTGCATTTTGTGAATTGTGAATTATTTAATTAATTTTTGTTAAATTTCGCTTCACTCGACTTTTTCAGCCTGCAAATATACATCTTTTTCTTAACGTGGGACATAAAAAATCCAAGTTTTTGCCTTACACCTTATTAAAATTAAAGGGAAAACGGACCTTTTCGGCGCTTTTCACCCTTCAAAAGCGCCAAAATGCTTCCTATCTCACCGATTGACAGGCTTTCAAGCATGGCACAAAATTGACGCGCGGCAGTGCCGGGATGCCGTCATCCCACTCACTGCCGCGCGCCTTGTGATTGTAGCCGTAAGCGACCGGTTATGCCTCGAGTCCGCGGTCGATGCCCCGCTTCAGGGCCTCGACATAATTGTTGATGCGCTCCATCTCGCGGGGAATCTGGATGCGCTGGGGGCAATGTTCCACACACTGGCCACAGCCGATGCAATGGTCGGCCTGGCGCAACTTGGGCACGCTGCGGTCATAGCCGATCAGGAAAGCCTTGCGTGCACGGGCATAGTCGGGATCGTTGCGGTCGCGCGTGAGGTTGCCCTCGGCGATGCACTTGTTGTAGTGGGTGAGCACGCCGGGGATGTCGATGCCATAGGGGCACGGCATGCAGTACTTGCAGTCATTGCAAGGGATGGTGTTGTAGCCCACAATTTCGTCGGCAATTTCATAGAGGAACTGCTTGTCATCGTCGGTCAACTCCTCGAGCGGGCAATAGGTGCACAGGTTCTCCTTGAGGTGCTCCATATAGGTCATACCGCTCAACACCGTCAGCACGCCAGGGAACGAGCCTGCATAGCGAAAGGCCCACGAGGCCAGCGTGCGCTCGGGATCACGGGCCAGGATCTTGCGGGCCAGCGGCTGCGGCAGCGAGGCCAAGCGACCGCCCAACAGAGGCTCCATGATCACAGCGGGGATGTTGCGTTTGCTCAACTCGGCATAGAGGTACTCAGCGTTGGTGTTCTCCTCGCTGAAGTCCTTTGCATGACGCCAGTCCAGATAGTTCAACTCGATCTGCACAAAGTCCCACTTATACTTGTCATGGTTGGCCAGCAGATAGTCAAACACGGCAATCTCGCCATGATAGGAGAATCCCAGGTTGCGGATCACGCCCTTGTCGCGCTGCTCCAAGAGGTAGTCGAGGATGCCGTTGTAGATGTAACGCTGCCTGAACAGTTCCATGGCTTCCTCGCCCGTGCCACCACCGATAGAGTGCAGCAGCATGTAGTCGATATAGTCCACTTGCAACTCCTTGAGGGAGTTCTGGAACATCTCGATGCTGGCGGCACGCGTCTGCGTCTCTGGGCTGAAGTTGGACAACTTGGTGGCGATGAAGTACTCGCTGCGTTTGTGACGGCTCAGGGCGATACCTGTGGCACGCTCGCTCAGACCGCGGCTATAGGCGGGCGACGTGTCAAAGTAGTTCACGCCATGCTCGATGGCGTAATCAATCTGCTTATTGACCATCTCCTGGTCGATCTCGGCGTCATTGTCACGGCCAAAGGGCTTGCCGTTGGTGGCGGGCAGGCGCATCATGCCATATCCCAGGATAGACACCTTCTCGTGCGTCTTGGGGTTCTCGCGGTAGGTCATTTTGCCCACAGGAGGCTCCTGGGCGGGGCCCTTCTTGTCATCACCGGTGGCGCAACTCACGATTGCCGGAGCCGCAGCCGTTGCGGTACCCAATCCCAGCGCCTTGAGAAACGTGCGGCGACTCAGGGTTTTGCCGCCCTTGTTGCTGTTATGATTATTATTGTTCATCATACTTGATTGTCATGAATGGAGGTGATTAAATCTGACTGTGAACCTCATGGCCCTCGACATAGATGGCACTGAAGGGACGTGCCGGACACACATACTCGCAAGTGCCACACCCGATGCACATCGCGCTGTTCACGGCAGGCACCATGGGCGACTCTTCGTTGTCTGGATCGCTGGGAACCATCATGATGGCTCCTGCGGGGCAATGGCGGGCACAGTTGCCACAGGTCACGCCATCTGACAGGATCACGCAATTAGCCTTGATCCAAACGGCATGGCCCAGCACGGTCGAAGACTTCTCGGCGACGGTGATGGGCTTGATGGCTCCTGCGGGACACACCGTCGAGCACTCGACGCACTCGGGACGGCAAGCGCCGCGTTCAAAACTCAGTTCGGGCTGCATCAGCCTCAGCGGGTCGGTCGAGGGGCGCAACACGCCGTTGGGGCACTTGGCCACACACAACTGGCAGGCCGTGCAGTGCTGGGCAAAATGGCTCGCGCTCACCGATCCGGGAGGCGTTATCGGTGTCGACCGCTTGGCGGGCACCTTGTCCTCGATCACGGCGAGTCCGCCATCCACCTTTTTGGCAGCCTGGGCCAGAGCCATATCAGCACCCACGATAGCGCTTCCTACCAGGAAGGCGCGGCGCGCCTGATCGGCAGCGGCAGACCCATCGGCAGTCGCCGCGGGCTGGGTGGCCATAGCCTTGGGATGGCCATAATGCAATGCTCCGAAGTTGCACTTCTCCAAGCAGTTACCACAGGCCACGCAACGCGTGTAATCCACCTTGTGGGTCTTGAAGTCGATGCACGATGCCTTGCAATTTTTGGTACACAGGCTGCACGACTTGCACTTGTCGGCGTCAAAATAGACCTTCAGCCACGAGAAGCGCGCCAGTTGGGCCAGAATGGCACCGACTGGGCAGATGGTATTGCAATAGGTGCGGCCGCCACGCCATGCCAGCACCACGATCACGACAAACGTCGCCACGGCGATCAGGAAGGTGGGCAGGCTCTTCAGCCACACGTCCACGCTATAGAAGGCGTAACTGTCGGCGCGCTCGGCGATACCGGCCAGCAGGTTATTGCCCCATTGATAAACGGGCAGCAACAGGTTGGTCACCATGCGGCCATAACTGCTGTAGGGCGCCAGCAGTGCCACCAGCGAGTGCACGCCGGCGACAAAGGCGACGACAAACACAGCCAGCACGCCATAGCGCAGCCAGCGCTTCTCACCACTGGCCGTAAAGCGGTTTTTCTTGCTACGGCCATGTATCCACGACACGATGTCCTGAAATATCCCCAGAGGACAGATGACCGAACAATAGATGCGGCCAAAGATCAGCGTCAGCAACACCAGCAGGGCGATTACCAGCACATTGAGCGCCAGCAACGCAGGCAGGAATTGGATGCGCGCTGTCCAAGCCAGATAGTGGTGCAGCACACCACTCACGTCAAGAAACAGCAGCGTCACCATCACCATCATGATGGCGGCCAACATAATGCGTATTTTCCTTAACATAGCACAATGATTGGGTTCAAAAAAAAGTGAATGATAATTAGTTGAATGGGCAAAGTTAGTAAAAAAATGTTGATTTAACGGCACCGAAACAAATATTTTGTCAAGAATTCGCGTTGTGAAGCACTGTTCATTCGACACATAACGAGGCTGTGCCCGGAGCCATCATGCTCCAGGCACAGCCATTCCATCTATTTTTTACTCACTTAATCCTATCGATGCATCGATCACTCTGCGGGCTGCGCCAGCAGCAGGTCGATCAGATCGGTAACATCGGTGATCGTCAAAGCGCCGTCACCATTCATGTCACCAGCCTCGACATAAGCGCCATCTCCCAGCAGCAGGTCGATCAGAGCGGTAACGTCGGTGATGCTCACCTTGCCGTCGCCATCCACATCACCCAGCAGGAACTGAGGATCGGGAGGAGTTACCCAGTTGCCGACGGTGAAGGGAATGGGATCGTTAAAGAACCAGTTCCAGTCATAGTTGTTGGGGAAGTAGGGTGACCAAACCACAACATAATACTGAGTGCCCTCGGTCAGGTAATAGGAACCGCTGATGTCGATAGTGGCCGTCTCATTCTCCTGCAGGTCAACCTGAGTGGTTTGAGCCGAAGTGGCAACGGTGTACTTGCCATCGGTGCCCTTGGTAGCGAGAGCCCAGCGGATGGTGCCCTGCCAGGGACCACTCAGCGCCTGAACCTCAAACGAGCCGCGCACGTCGTTGGCGGGCATAACCTCCTGCAGGTAATTGGTGCCTGTTACTACAACACCACCATTCTCACCCTCTTCAGAGGGACGGATGCCCATGATGGCATACTGGTCGGCGTTGAAGCCTTCCTTGTACTCGTCGTGCTCATAGGGAGTATCGCCGTAGATGCGCGGCGACAGCAGGTCGAAACTGAAATAACTGTTGTATTCCTCGGGCTGGAAACCCCAGATGACGCGTACCCTACCCTCGCTGTCATAACCGTCCATCACAAAGGCGTGACCGACGTGAGCATTCTGGGTGCCGTCGTTGAGGACGGTCCTGTAACCAAAGTAGAGCACGGGGCGGCCCTCATCGAGTTCGGTATAAACCATCTCGCGCCAGGTTGCGTCAGCATAATTGGCCTTCTGCAGGAACTGAACATTGGGGTTGTAGTCAAAGTAAGCAACCATACCCTTGATGATCTGGTCATAACTTACATTGGTGCTGCTGGTCGAGAACTTGGCCTGGAAAGCAACAGCGATCTCATAAATCATTTCAGCGCAATCCCGCCAGTCGGTAGAAGACTCGGTGTAACCGTTCTTCATTTTGCTATAGTTATAGGACCAGTCATCAAATTTGGCACTAGCAGTTTTCACTTCGCCACCCAACTCGTAGTGGAAGGTGTTCGAGCCATGACCACGGGAGGGGAACTGCAAGCCCTTCATAATGTGAGCAAAGGCGATGGGCACACAACCTGCATAGCAGTGCTCGCCGTTATAGGTGGGGTAGTAGTTGTTGTAGGGCGCAAACTGATGCCAGTGGGGACCCTCGCCATAATCATTCAGGAACATGGGCTTTCTTCCAGCGGGGTTCATCGTCAGCGAGGGAGCCTTCTGAGCCCTTTGGGGATCCTTACGCATCTGCTCCAGACTGTTCTGATACTGCTTGAACATCACCTTTATAGCCTCGGGAGCCTGGTTGATGTCAAACGATCCCTGGTCGCTGTAAGCCAGCACGAGATCCGTCATGTCGTCACCGGCAACGATCACGTAGCCCTGACCACCATCACGATTAAACACATAGTAGTCGTTCATACCCTTCAGGTTGCGAGCGACGTAACTCAACTTCATGTTAACATTGCCGCCACGCAGTGAGGTGCTTGCCGACTGCTTAGCGATTGCCATTGCCTGATCCATTGTTACAGGATTAGCATGAATGCCCTGCGCCATCAGCGCGGTCATTGCCAAAAGTAATAAGATTTTTTCATTAATAAAAGTTATAGTGTTTTACAAATAATTGAATTCTCTACTTACAGGTTAATCGTCTTTTGGTCATTGATGCAGTGCTGTGGTTCTCGAGCGTTTCACCCGGCTATCATCTTGATGGCGAGTGGCTCGTCGTCACACACTTTTACGGGTGCAAAATTATACATTTTTTCGAAATATCCAAAATATCTTGAAAAAACCTCGCAAATGTCCACCTTTTTTGGTCAATTTGTCTCAAAAAGTTAGACGTTTTGCTTGACAAATGACGCTCACCCAAAAATTAGTGGGGACAAGTATGAGGTGGAAAGACCTCGCCAAGGCCAGCGGAAAATTAGTGGGGACAAGTATGAGGTCGAAAGACTTCACCAAGGCCAGCGGAAAATTAGTGGGGACAAGTATGAGGTCGAAAGACTTCGCCAAGGCCAGCGGAAAATTAGTGGGGACAAGCATGAGGTCGAAAGACTTCGCCAAGGCCAGCGGAAAATTAGTGGGGACAAGCATGAGGTCGAAAGACTTCGCCAAGGCCAGCGGAAAATTAGTGGGGACAAGCATGAGGTCGAAAGACCTCGCCAAGGCCAGCGGCCTTGACTTGAGGCAACCCTAGGGCGCACTGGCCGAAGGTCAGTGTGGCCTGGGGAGAGAGGGCTACAATAGGACGGGCCTCGAATGAGGGCCACTCATGTCTGGCAAAAACACGTCTTGTCATTGTGCCGGTTTTGTCATATATTTGCCATCTAAAACCGATTTATCATGAGTGCTGTCACTGCCATCTATCACATCCTCATCAACACCCACCGTCGTGAGTTGACCTTGCCCCTGGCATCCTCCGACCAGTTGTACCGGTATATCGCACGAGTAGTGCAGAATACACAAATGGAATGACTACCGCCTGACGTGAGTGGCCCTCATTCGAGGCCCGTTGATTGATGTCGCCACTTTCCCCACGCCACACGAGGCCTACGGCCTGTGCGCCGCGGGGTTACCTCAATTCAAGGCCGCTGGCCTTGCTGTGGTCTTCGACCTCACCGCCCACACCTTTTATCGGCTGAGCCAACAAATGACCTTCAAGCGCACTGGTGCCCCACGATATATGGCGCAAAAAAAATAAACACCCCGTTTCACAACGCGATGTTCATTTAGGATGAATAGTATTAATATTTCCAACTTTGATGCAAAAGTACTGCCATTTCTGATAACACCCAAAAATATAATGTTAAAAAATTGTTATTTAAAGTTAACTATTTTCGGTAGGAAAAATCAATCGGGGGAACCCTGCGTAGAATTCCCCCGATTATTACTGGTTGTTTGTTAGGTCACATCGAGCCCGAAGCGCGGCTCTGGACGTCCTATCAGTCCATCGACAACAACACGTCGATCAGAGCGGTCACATCGACGATAGTCATCGAGCCATCCTCGTCCATGTCACCGGCTTGGATATAAGTGCCATCTCCCAGCAGCAGGTCGATCAGAGCCGTAACGTCGACGATACTTACCACTCCGTCGCCATTCACATCACCCAGTGTAAACTCGGGCTCCTCGGGCTCGGGCTCCCAGGTGCTCTCGTAGCAGATCTCGATGTCGTCGATGTAGCAGTATTCCGAACTGCTGCCTGAAGTCTGCTTGAGACGCAGCATGATGGGGGCATTGGTGGGCAATGAGGTGATCGTGGCCGAAGACTCGGTACCCGCTGCGAGATAGAAGTTGTAGGGATAAGTATCCAGACCCCTCCAGCGACCGCCGTTGTCGGTCGAATACTGCGGCGTGATCATGACGCCCGTTGACGTGGGATTGTAAATCTTGAAGCGAACAACCTTAGGAATCTTATTCAGGTTCTCGACCGTGTTGAAGTAACTGCCGTTCTTCATAGCAACGGCATGTCCCTCGGCCACCTGGGCGGTGTCGACCACGGCACAGTTATAGAAATCCCAATTGGCATAGACGCCAGCCACACCACGCTCGTTGAGGGTAGCACCCACGGGCATCTTCTCAAAGTCCTCGATCGAACTCTTGGACTTGTCAACTACCACGTCAAAGGTGATGATGCTGTCGGCCTCGGCGATGTTGGTAAAGGCATAGTGGCTCAACTTGCCGTCCCACGTGCGCAGGTTGGGCTGCGTTGCGTTAGTGATGCTGGTAACACCAGCCGTGCCGGGGAAGGGGTCACGCGGACTGTCATTCATGCCATTGAAGTTGGCACGCAGCAGTTCATAATAGTTGTGGTTGGGATTGGCATTGACCAGATTATTCTCCCACACATCGACGTTGGTCGAGTCCACACGCCATACCAGCATGCCGGGGCCAGGCAGATTCTTGTCCCACTTGATGCGCTGGCGGTTCTCGATCAAGAAGTACTCACCCTTGTTGGCTGTGTTCAGGCGATAACCCATGTTGTCCTTTTCAAGGGCTGTAACGGTGATGGTGCCTTCGCCCTCGATCAGGGTGGGCTGGGCAAAGCCCAAGGCATAGCGCTCAAACAGGCTATAGCCAGCCGGGTTGCGGCCGTTGTTGTTCTTGAAACCGCTGGCCATGACCGACCACGTCAAGGGATAGGCGTGGTTGACACCACCGCTGCCATCATTGTCGGTATCATAGAAGTCCGGCAAGCCCAAGCAATGGCTGAACTCATGGCAGATGGTGCCGATGCCGGCGATGTTGTTATAGACGATGTAGTCACCCTCTTCTCCGATCATGCCAGTCGAGCAGGCATAGAGGCGGAAGTTCACGCCGTTGAGCACAGGTGACGTCTCAAAATCCTTCATGTGCGGCCACAGGTAGTCACGGTTGTTGGTGCTATAGTCCGAGCCATGACCGGCTACAAGGAAGAAGACCATGTCGGCGGTGCCATCACCATCGGTGTCATACTGGCTGAAGTCCACAGTCGGGTCAAGCGCCTTGAGCGCGGCAAAGAAGATAGAATCGCACCTGAATGATGGGCGTCGGTACAAGCATAGGGCACGTCCACGGGGCCCAGGATGTCGAAGTGCGGGTCAAACTGCCGGTAGGAGTTGTCATAGTAGTAGTCGCGCACACTGCCCATGCAGTCCACCTTGGTGCCCGCGGGCAACGTGAAGCCCTTGTAGTCATGACTATTGATCATAGCCTCATAGAAATCTTGAGGCGTATAGTTTGAGGGAACGTAATCGTCAAACTTCCTGTCGGTGTAGTTGATCAGGACAATCAGGCCGCGGAACTTGCTGTAGTCCATGTGTCCACCATGGCCAATACCGCGAATCAACTCGTTGCGGTGGTTGAGCATTTTCTTTCCACGATCGACCATTGCGCTGCTGGTCAGACCCTTGGGTATGGCGGTAAGGGCCGCACGGTCGGCTGCAGACCGCTTGTCTGCATCGCGTGCGATGACGTCACCAGCGATCAGGCTATTGCCATCGAGACGGGCATAGGTATAGTACCCCGCCGCGTTTTTAACAACCGTGTAACCATCACTGGTGGTCAGATAGTTAAAGAACTCATCACCATGCAGTACCACAGTGAGTTTGGTGCCATCGGGTTGTGTAACCAGCCCGGGTGTCGGGTCGGCGGGGACTGCTCGAGCAGTCATGCACAGCAGTCCCATGGCGAGTAACAAAAGCGTTTTTTTCATAGCCAGAAGTGTTATAGTTTAGTTAATAAATTGCGTTATATCTTGTATTGGAAATATTCATCAGTCTGTTATCGAGCCTGCAGGATGATGTCGATCACAGCGTTGACGTCGGCAATGTTGACCTCACCGTCGCCATTCACGTCGCCAGATGCGTCTTGCACACCCTTGAGCAACATGTCGATCAAAGCATTCACGTCGCTGATGTTGACCTCGCCATCACCGTTCACGTCGCCCTCAATCACGTCGGGACCCCATTTGTCCTTATAGTACAACTTGATGTCGTCCAGATAGCAATTGACGCGGCCAGAGCCTGCCGTCTGATTGATACGGAACATGATGGGCTGATCACTGGGCAGATTCACTGTGGCTGATCTGGTCTCGCCAGCATCCACGGTGAGCACATTGTTCTCGGCGTCATTCCACGTCTTGCCACTGTCCACAGAATAGGTCACCCTGAAGTTAGCCGAACTGGTAGTAGGATTAAACACCGTGTAATGCACTGCATAGGGGATGATATTCAATGGCTGGGCTGTGGCAATCTGACTGGGCTTCTTCATCGCCACGGCATGCTCGCCATGGCATTTGCCCTCACCGGGGCTCGCTACGGCCGACTTAGAGAAGTTCCACTTGCAGTAGACACCCCTCACGCCCTTGGCGCTCTCGTTATCGGTCACAGGCATCCGCTCAAAGTCCTCGACGATGTTAAGTATCGACGAGTCGGCATCCATCGTGAAACGGACGATGCCGTCCTGTTCGGTGATGTCAAACATCACCAGATCGCTGAACGTTTTGTCCCACGTCATCAGGCTAGGATTGGTAAAATTGGTGATCGACGTCACATTGGCTCTCCCGGGGAAGGGGTCGCTGTCGCTGGCTTCACCCGTGTATCTTGCACGCAACAGTTCGTAATACATGTGGCTGGGATTACAATTGACGGTGTTCTGCCACCACACGCGGGTGTCACTTGAGTCGACACGGGCCACCAGCATGCCATGACCGGGCAGGTTGCGGTCCCACTTGCCAGCCTGGCGGTTCTCGATCAGGAAGTACTCGTCCTGGTTGGCCGTGTTCAGCCTCAGACCCTGGTTACTCTTGTCGAGCGCCTCGAGTTGGTATTCGCCACCTTGCTCGATGAGCGCAGGCGTGGTAAAGCCCAGCGCATATCGCTCATACAGGCTATAACCCACGGGATCGCGGCCAAAGTTGTTGCCACTGCCGCCGGCCATAATCGACCACTCGCCCGGATGACGGCTCTCGCCGCCACCGCCACTGTAATCAGTATCATACAGGTCGGGCAAGCCGAGCACATGGCCAAACTCGTGGCAGAAGGTGCCGATGCCGTTCACGTCGCTGTAATAGCCTTCCCAACCGGCTATCTCGGTCGAGCAGGCATACAGGCCGAAGTTCACGCCATCGTGGGGAGGTGCCCAGTAGAGGTAATACATGTGGGGCCACAGATAGCCCTGGTTGTTTCCGCTATAGTTAGCCGAGAAACCCGCTACCAGGAAGAACACCATATCCACATAACCGTCGCCGTCGGTGTCATAGTCGTTGAAATCGACTTGTCCGTCGATCGAGTCGAGGGCGGCATAGAAGATGGCATCGCTGTTATCCGATCCGTTAGGATAGCGGCAGGAATAAGGCACATCCACAGGACCCACCACGTCAAAGTGCGGGTCAAAGATGTGGTTGGAGTTATCGTAGAAGTAGTCACGCACGCTACCTGTCATGTTCACGCGCCTGTTGTTCAGCGTATAGCCCGTGTAGTCATGCGTGTTGACCATGTCGTCGTAGAAGGCATTGGCGCCCGTCATCGAGAACTTCTTGTCGGTATAGTTCACCAAGATGATCAAGCCGCGGAAGGCGTCATAGTCCATCTGCCCCTCGGCTCCCACACGATGCATCGCACTATTGCGCTGAGCCAATCGGCGCGAGCCCGATTGAACCTGCCCGGGGCTGGTAAGTCCCTTAGGAATCGTGGCCAAGGCTGCACGGTCGGCAGCGGTGCGCTGGGCCACATCGCGAGCGATGCGATCACCGGCAACCAGCCTGTCGCCGTCGAGGCGGGCATAGGTGTAATAGCCCGCCTGATTCTTAACCACGGTATAACCATCGGTAGTCGTCGTGAAATGAAAGAACTCGTCACCATGTAACTGCACGGTGATTGTGCTACCATCGGGTTGCATCACCCGCATGGGTGTTGGGTCGGCTGGGATGGCTTGAGTCGACAACGACACCAGAGCCAGTGCCAGCAACAGCAAAATTTTCCTCATTGCTTTTCCTTGAATAATTTGATTATGAATTGAGAATAATGTCGATGATTGCATTGACGTCGGCAATGTTGACCTCACCGTCGCCATTCACGTCGCCAGATGCGTCTTGCACACCCTTGAGCAACATGTCGATCACTGCATTCACGTCGCTGATGTTGACCTCGCCATCACCGTTCACGTCGCCAGTCACGCCCTGATCCGGGCCACCCTCCTCACCCGTGTAGTAGAAGGTGAGGTCGTCGACATAGGATGCGGTGTTCTTGTTGCCGCCACGCTCATAGATGCGGAACTTGGCCGGCTGGTTGTTCTTCAGATCGAGGAACCAGTAGCAGGTAGTCGTCGACTTGCTAGCGGCTTCGGCTGTGGTCGTGCCCTTAGAACTCTGGGCGGTAACCCAGATGGGGTTGCCATCGGCATCGTTCTCGACAGAATACTCCAGCGAGAACTTGGACACGGTGGTCGACGGATTGAACACCGTCATGCTGGCCATGTAGATGTTGTAATAGACAGGCGTCTCGCTATTGAACAGGCTGGGCAACTTCATCATCACACTGTTCTCGCCATTGGCCTTGTCGCTGCCGGGAGCGCGCACACCGCACTTGTTAAACGACCAGGTGGCAAAGTTGCCTTCCACATTCTTCTCGTTTGTAGTGGAGGTTACGGGCATGTCCTCAAAGTCCTCGACGAGCGTCTGCAGTGAGCCATCATCGATGAGGTTGAAGCGGATGATATCGTTCTCCTCTGAGATACCCACAATGTTAAACTCATTGCCATAACCAGCCCAGGTCTTCAGGCTAGGATAGGTCTCGTTGGTAATCATCACATTGCCCGTGGTGCCGGGGAACGGGTCACTGGCCAGGTCGCCACTGGTGGTGTTACCGGCTCGCAGCATCTCGAAGTAGTTGTGCTCCGGATTGCAGTTCACTTGATTACTCGTCCAGATGCTGACGTTGGTGCTGTCCACGCGGGTCACAATCATGCCGTGCCCGGGCAGGTAGGCATCCCAGCCTGTCTTCTGCCTGTTCTCGATGGTGAAGAACTCATTGTTGACCGAGGTGCGCAGGATGTATCCCTTGCGAGCGGTGTTAACGGCCTCCAGTGAGTATTCACCTGGCTTTCTCAGCGTCTGGGCGGTAGCCCAACCCAGTGCATAGCGCTCATAGAACGTGTAGCCCACGGGGCTGCGGCCATAGTTGTAGTCACCACCGCCGGCCATCACGTCCCATCCGCCGGGGTGATGGCTCTCGCCACCGCTCTTGGCGTAGTCGGTGTCATAGAAGTCGGGCAGGCCCAGCACATGGCTGAACTCATGAGCCACGGTGCCGATACCCTCGACAGTAACCGAACTGGGGGTTGCTTCAAAACCGTATAACTCGGTCGAACTTGCATAGCGATCGATGCGCTTGCCGTCGAATGCGTAATAGGTGTAGTACAAGTTAGATGCATGGGGCCACAAGTAGCCGGAATTATTGCCTGAGTAACTCGAGGAATAACCCGCTACCAGGAAGTAGACCATGTCGATCTTTCCATCGTTATTATTGTCATACTTGGTGAAGTCCACCTCGCTGTCGGCGGCCTTCAATGCATTGGTAAAAATCGTTGTTGCCAAACTCTGGCACTGGTTGGAACGGGCCCTGGTTTGAGCATTCTGACCATAAGAGGCGGGGTAAGGACCATACACGTCAAAGGGCGGCTTGAACTTGCCATTGGACTGGTCGTTGAAGTAGTCATGCACGCTGCCAGGGCAAGTCACATCACGCTTGGTGATCGGGTCGTAATAGCCCGTGAAATTCTCGCTGCTGAACATCTCGGTATAGAATGTCTGGGGATCGGCACTGGCAAAGGACTTGTCATAGAAGTCGATCAGAATCACCAGACCACGGAAGTTCTCAAAGTCGAAATTCGACAGGTCCACATTGCGTTTTACACGGCGCACATGACCCTGGGCAACCTCGGTCTCATCGGTCAGATACTTGGGCGTGCCGGCCAGAAACGACAACTCGGCAGCCGTGCGGTTGGCCACGTCATGCGCCAGCAACTGGGTGGGCACAAGGTTCATGCCATCGGCCTGGGCATAGACATAGGCTCCGGCTTCGTTCAGCATGATGGTGTAGCCATCGGCTGTGGTATTGAAATGGTAAAACTCGTCACCCTCGAGGCACACGGTCACCAGAGTTCCGTCGGGTTGAGGCATCAACACCGAGCCACGATGGGCGGGAATGGCAACCGCCTGGAGGCCAACAAAGACTGCTAACAGCAGGAATAAAGTTAACTTTCTCATTTTTATATCAATATTTATCGTTTTGTTCAGGTTTAATGGCAATTGCAGAACGGCAATCAGCAGCAAAATACGCTAGCATGACTCACAGGTTTACACCTTTATAAAAAGAATCAGCCTGCAAAGATACACCAATTTTTCCCAACTCCATCATTATTGCAGCAAAATGTTACCTATCGACGCCAATAGAGGTCTCTACGCTAGAGGCTTGCGCAAAATCATGACCATTGTCCAAACATGCGATACGCGACCGGGGCATGCAGCCGTGTTTCACACGATCGCGCTTGATGACCCGCGCGCCAGCATCTTTTTATGGTTAACAATAGGCAGCCAGCATCACGACGACGCGGTCATTTGCATGCGATTAAGCCCATCTGAAGCCTGAAGCCATCCGCCATCGGTGGTCAAGAATTGAAAAAACGGAATGTTCCACGAATTATTAACATTTATTGCTATTTGTGAACAATTTACCGATTTTAACGGAGTTTTTAGCAGTTGTATGAGTAAAAATATGTTCCTTTGTAGCCGTGAAACATTGTTTGACAACAACACCAATCTAATGGGAAAGATAATAGCAATAGCCAATCAGAAGGGTGGCGTGGGCAAAACCACCACATCCATCAACCTGTCGGCAGCACTGGCCCAACTGGGACAGCGCGTGCTGCTCATCGATGCCGACCCGCAGGCTAATGCCACCTCGGGACTGGGCATAGAACCGCGCGACATGTCCTCGACCATCTATGAGTGCCTGGTGGATGACTACCCCATCCGAGGCGCTGTGGTAGACACGGGCGTCAAGGGACTGAGCCTGCTCGGATCACGCATCGACCTCGTGGGCGCAGAGTTGGAACTCGTCGACAGGCCCAACCGCGAACGCGTCCTGGCCAATGCCCTGCAAGACGTCAAGGACGACTACGACTACATCATCATCGACTGCAGCCCCTCGCTTGGGCTCATCACCGTGGGCGCACTCACCGCCGCCGGCAGCGTCATCATACCGGTACAAGCCGAGTACTTCGCTCTCGAGGGCATCAGCAAACTGCTCAACACCATACGCATCATCAAGGCCAAACTCAATGCCTCGCTGCGCATCGAGGGTTTCCTGCTCACGATGTATGACGCCAGGTTGCGTCTGGCCAACGAAATCTACGAGGAACTCAAGGGGCACTTTGGCGACATGGTATTCAACACGGTGATACCCCGCAACATACGCATCAGCGAAGCGCCTAGCCACGGCATGCCCGTCACCGAGTATGACCCCACATGCCGAGGCGCCACGAGCCACCTGCAACTTGCACAGGAAATCATCTCCCGCAAGTGAATGGACAGACAACGAAGCATCAATGACTATAGAGCCAAACTTAAGACAACAACACTACTACTACATATAAATCAATGAAAGGCAAAGCACTCAAGCGCGGACTGGACGCGCTCATCGACATGGACGTCATTCAGACCGAGGGTTCCTCGGCCATCAACCAGATACCTATCGATAAAATCATGCCCAATCCCGACCAGCCGAGGCAGACGTTTGACGAGGAAGCACTCGAAGAACTCGCCAGCAGCATCCGCGAACTGGGCATCATCCAGCCGCTGACACTGCGCAGCATGGGTGACAACACATACCAGATCATATCGGGTGAACGCCGATTCAGGGCTTCGCTGCTGGCTGGACTGAACACCGTGCCAGCCTATATCCGCACGGCCAACGACAGCGAGGTGACCGAGATGGCCCTCATCGAGAACATTCAGCGCGAAGACCTCAACGCCATCGAGATCGCCCTCACGTTCAGGAAACTGATCGACCAGTATCACCTCACCCAAGAGCGACTCAGCGAGCGCATCGGCAAGAAGCGCGCCACCATCGCCAACTTCCTGCGACTGCTCAAACTGCCCGCCGAGGTGCAACTCGGTCTGCACGACCACACCCTGGACATGGGACACGCCCGTGCCCTGCTCTCGCTCGACGATACCAAACTGCAACTCAAGTTGTACAACGAGACCATCAAGAAGGGCCTCTCAGTCAGGCAGGTCGAGCAGCGCGCCAAGCAGATGCAGCAGGATGCCGACAGCGAGCGCGCTCAGCAACAGGGCCACGACAGAACTGTCAACGTCAAGGACTACGAGATCCTACAGAAGCATCTGGCATCAACCTTTGGCGTGCCGGTGAAATTCAGTTGCGACAAGTCGGGCAAGGGGAAAATCACCTTCCCCTTCACCACCGAGGAGCAACTCGAGAAGATCATCAGCATCTTTGACAACCTCAAGAACGCCTAATCGGCATCCTATTTTATCACATCGAACATCACGTGACGGATACACCCATGACATACAGCAACAGATGGCTATGGCTCATGACCATCGTGACGCTCTGCCTGCTGGCCTACGGCAATGCCTATGCCCAGACAGTGGCCGCCACTGCTGCCGCCATGCCCGCCGCTGATACCATCAGGGCTGTCACCACGCCCAATGGTGTGCCACAGCACCGCCTGCGCCAACCCGTCATCATCGACGACACGACGACCCTCCGTCACGACGACAACTATCATCCGGTGCGCGTCGTCAACGCCGCGGGCGACACCATCACCTTTGCCTCGATCGACTCCATCCAGGGCATCGAGAACGTCGAGGTGCTGGTCGACTCCACCGCATCGCCCACCCTGGGCAAGGTGCGCACTTTCAATCCAGACCCGCAGCGCGCACTGTGGCTCTCGGCACTGTGCCCCGGATTGGGACAGATCTACAACCGGCGATACTGGAAACTGCCCATCGTCGTGGGTGCCTTTGTCGGACTCAGTTACGGCGCCTCGTGGAACAACCGCATGTACAAGGACTACTCACGAGGCTACCGCGATGTCATGGATACTGACCCCGACACGCGCAGTTACATGGACTTCTTCCCGCCCACGGTCACCGAGAGCAGTCTCGACAAGGATTGGCTGCAGAAGACCATGAAGAGTAAGCGCGACTATTACCGGCGATACCGCGAGATCTGTGTCATCGCCATGGTGGGCGTCTACCTGATCAACATCGTCGACGCCTATGTCGACGCGTCGCTCGCACACTTCGACATCTCACCCGACCTGACCCTGGACGTGGCCCCAACAGCCATCGACACCGGCGTCACCGGAGGGCGACTGCCCTCACTGGGACTGCAATGCGCTTTTAGTTTCTGAACATTGACGAATATAACCACATATGACAATATGACTACACATCGACTTCTCACATTACTTCTCGCCACGGCTCTTGCCACAACATCACTGCTGGCGGTGCCACGAGAGAAGAACAACATCCTCTCGCTCAAGAATACCATCACCGACGATGATATTGTCTTCCCCGAGAGTTTCGACACCGACGTGCACAAGATGATGACCAACTGGTATCTCCAGAACTACACCGTCCTCGATGCCGAGGTAGAGAACAAATCGCCTGGTGAGGTCAGCGAGGAAACCTATATCCGTCGGTTGGCCGCCATACCGTCCGTCATCGAGATGCCCTACAACCAGATTGTGCGCAAGCACATCGAGCGTTACGTGTACCGCAGCCGCACTCTCGTCGAGGAGATGCTGGGCATGAGCCTCTACTACATGCCCATCTTTGAGCAGGCACTCGAGAAGGAAGGCCTGCCTCTCGAACTCAAGTATCTGCCCATCGTCGAGAGCGCCCTCGACCCCAACGCCGTCTCCCGCGTCGGAGCAGCAGGACTCTGGCAGTTTATGGTCGGCACAGGCAAAGGACTGGGACTCGAGATCAATTCGCTCGTCGACGAGCGCAGAGACCCCTACCGCTCCAGCGCCATGGCCGCCAAATACCTCAAAAACCTCTACCAGATCTACAATGACTGGTCACTGGCCATCGCAGCCTACAACTGCGGCCCCGGCAACGTCAACAAAGCGCTGCACCGCAACGGCGGATCAGGCGACTTCTGGGACATCTACGAGTACCTGCCCCGAGAGACCCGTGGCTACGTGCCCGCATTCATCGCCGCCAACTATGCGATGACCTACTACAAGCAGCACAACATCAGCCCATCGCTGGCGCGCAAGCCGCTCATCACCGACACCGTCTCGGTCAACCGCCGCATCCACTTTGCACAGATCGCACAGGTGCTCAACATGCCCATCGAGGAGATCCGCACCTTCAACCCGCAATTCCGAGCCGATGTCATCCCCGGCGACAACCACCCCTATATGCTCGTACTGCCCTCCCAGCAGATCTACAGTTTCATCATGAGCCAGGATAGCATCGACAACTACCGCGATGACCTGTACGCACACCGCGAGGTCGTTGAGCCTGGAGGCATCGTTTCCACAGCCGAGGAATATATCACCGGACGCAACGCTAACGGCAGCGTCCGCACCATCACCCACAAGGTCGCACGCGGCGAAACCCTCTCGACCATCGCAGCCAAGTATAACATGACCACCGCCGACGTCATGGCCCTCAACAACATGAGCAGCGAGCGCGTGCGCCGTGGCGACAACATCAAGGTTAAAGCGCCCACACACTACAACGCCAGCGCCGATAACGACGAAATCATCGCCGTCACATCCGACAGCAACAGCCAGGGCAGCAATGACCTCGCCATCAACGAGCAGCAGGATGGCCAGACCGAGCAGGACCAGTTCGACGAGGTCAAGGACATCGAGCGTAAAGCCGCCACCAAGGCCCCCTATAAGGGATCCTATACCGTCAACGTGGATGACAACGACACCAAGACCGTAACCAAAAAGTCGACCAGTGCCAAAGCCGACGACCAAGTGGCACGACAGCAGGCCGCCAAGAGCAACACCAGCAACTGGCGCTCCCGCAACGCCAAGTATGCCGAGAAGGAGACCACCAAGAGCAGCCGTAACAGTGGCCGCAACGAGAGCACCTACAAAGGCTCACACAGCAGCAAGAAGAAGAATGATGACACCGCCAGCAGCAAAGGCTCCAAGAGCCGCCGCAGCAAGAAGGCATCCAAGCCCGAGCAGCCTAGCGAAGTCACCGTACAGAAGGGCGAATCCCTGACCAAGATTGCAGAGAAGGCCGGTGTGACCGTCAAGGACATCGAGCGAGCCAACGGCATCGAAGACGGCAACAAGATCAAGGCCGGCGAGAAAATCAAGATTCCCACCAAGGCCGAAGCCCGTCAAGCAGCCGCCTCCGACAAGAAAGGCTCCAGCAAATCCAAAAAGTCCAGCAAGTCCAGTTCATCCAGCAAATCCAAAAAATCAAAAAAGAAATAGACCCCCTTCCCTAATGACAACGCCAGCAACCCCCAAGAGAAGTTGCTGGCGTTTTGTTTCATTCCAAGAGCCTAGAACCGATCACAAGGCCACATCCGCAGTCAAGTCCACAATCACCTCTCTGGCAATCAGCAGACCTGCAGCAGCCGGTACAAACGCATTGCTGCCAGGCTGCTTCTTCCCATCCACATAGACAGGCACATCCCGATTGAGTCGCGGCTCCTCCTCACTATACACACACTTGAAGTGATGAATCCCCTCGCGATGCAGCAACTTGCGCAGCATGCGAGCCAGCGGATCGATCCGCGTCGAGTCAAAATCAGCCACCCTAAACGCCATCGGATCCATCTTATAGGCCGCACCCATCGAGCAGATATGCGTCACACCCAGCCTCAAGCAGCGCCGCGCAATCTCCATCTTGGCCGTGATCGTGTCCAGGCTGTCCACCACATAGTCAAAGCACGAGAGATCGATCTCATCAGCATTCTCAGGCAGATAAAACATCTTGTGAACACGCACCACACACCGCGGATTGATGTCCGCTACCCGCTCGGCAGCCACATCCACCTTAGCACGGCCCAGCGTGCTATGCAGCGCATAGATCTGCCGATTGATGTTAGACACACTCACCGTATCGTCATCAATCAGATCCAAGGCACCAACGCCACTGCGCGCCAGCGCCTCCACCACATAACCACCCACGCCACCGATGCCAAACACCGCCACACGGCAATTGGCCAGACGCTCCATAGCCTTGGCGCCCAGCATCTTCTCGGTCCGCGCAAACGGATTCTCGACTGAACTCAATTTCCTTTCCATTGCAGAATCATTCATTGCAACGCAAAAGTACTAAAAACCACCGCTATAACACCCATCACACACCTCAAAAAAAGACCCGCCACACAAAAAAAACACATTTTTTTGCCACCAATTCAAAAAATTCACTTTCCTTTGCACCCGCTTACACGCCCAGATGGCGGAATCGGTAGACGCGTTGGTCTCAAACACCAATGGGGTAACACCCGTGCCGGTTCGACCCCGGCTCTGGGTACAGAAAACAAAGCGTAAGGCGCTGAAACTCATTGAGTTTTGGCGCTTTTTCCACATTGTAAAAAGTCCCTCGTGCTCTGGAGGGCACGAGGGATAGATTTTTGGACAATGATTTG
>Ga0256404_1001005_pt1 | contig 71559 bp, 68 predicted proteins | sample RumenRJG_01DNA_FD_185990 | JGI IMG/M metagenome (GOLD analysis project Ga0256404, IMG submission 185990) | Bovine rumen microbial communities from Lethbridge, Alberta, Canada - RJG_01 | ecosystem: Host-associated > Mammals > Digestive system > Stomach > Rumen | place: Canada: Alberta | collected... | reverse complement strand
CTGATATGTTACGACGTGCGGCCACGGGGCCTGAGTGACTGTGTACGAATTGGTACGACGTACAGGCCGCTCCCTCCTGACGCTGCGCTTCGCTCCGCGTCTGTCCTCCCTCCAAGGAGGGAGGCTGGGGGTTGTGAGCCTTTCGCGCTTAACTTAATGACATTGCTCCCAGATGGAGAGGCTGCGGGTTGCGGAGCTTATTGTGCTAATCCGTCCGTACGTTTCTTATCCGCTTCGCCTTCAATGTCATAGAACGACGCAATCACATCATTCCAGCGCCCCTGTGCTTTCAAAATGAACTCGATGACATCGCGCACGGCGCCGTGGCCTCCGTTGTTTTTTGCAACATAAGCGGCAGCTTCGCGCACTTCTTCGCTCGCGTCGGCGACGGCGGCGGGAAAGCCGCATTGGAGCATGATGGGCAGGTCGATGAGGTCGTCGCCGACGTAGGCGACCTCTCCGTCCGTGACGCCGAACTCCTGCTTGAGTTCCTCGTAAGCCGCCCGCTTGTCCATGCACCCCTGGTAGACGCGATCCATGTGGAGTTCTTCCGCGCGGAACGCGACTTGCGGCGACGTACGGCCGGTGATGATCGCGGTCTTGAGCCCTGCTTTGCGCGCGAGTGTGATGCCCATGCCGTCACGGCAATGGAACGCTTTGAAGAGCTCGCCCTCGGGGCCGATGTAGATGCCGCCATCCGTCAGGACGCCGTCGACGTCGAGGATGATGAGGCGCACGCTTCGCGCGCGTTCTTTCTGAATCTCCGTCAATGAAACCATAGCAACCTCAATTTTTTCTGAATCACACGACGCCCTGCCGCAAGAGATCCGTCAGATGCACCATGCCGATCGGGCGGTTCTCCTGGTCGATGACGGGGAGGACGGTGACAGGGTTTGGCTTGTGCTGTTCCATGACGTGGAGCGCCTGCGCGGCCATCTTGTCCGGGCCGATGATGAGCGGCGAGGTGAACATGACGCTCTCGACGGGCTCGTCGAGGAAGTTGTTGTCCTTCGCGAGTGCGCGGCGGATGATGCCATCCGTGATGAGCCCGAGGAATTTGCCGTCGTCATCAATGACCGACGCAGCGCCGAGGCCTTTGTCCGTCATGACGAAGAGCGCATCCTTCGCCGTCTTGCCCTTGTGAATGAGCGGATTGTCGTCCTCGGTATGCATGACGTTCTTGACCGTCAGCAGCAGGCGACGGCCGAGCGCGCCGCCCGGATGGAACAGGGCGAAGTCCTGGCTCGTGAAGTTGCGGCAGCTCATGAGCGCCATGGCGATGGCGTCGCCCATGGCGAGCGTCGCCGTCGTGCTCGCCGTCGGCGCAAGGCCGAGGGGGCACGCTTCGCGCTCGACGGAGATGTCGATGAAGTAGTCGGCGAACTTGCCGAGCTGCGACTCGCGACGCCCGCTCATGGCGATGATCGTCGCGCCGATGCGGCGGATGATCGGGAGGATGTTCACGATCTCGGACGACTCGCCGCTATTGGAGATGGCGATGACGATGTCGTCCTGCGTGACCATGCCGAGGTCGCCGTGGAAGGCCTCGGCAGGATGCAGGAAGAACGACGGCGTGCCAGTCGAGGCGAGCGTCGCCGCAATCTTGCGGCCGACATGGCCGCTCTTGCCCATGCCCGTGATGATGACGCGCGCCTTGCAGGCGAGGATGCAATTGAGCGCCGCGATGAATTCGTCATCGATGCGCTCCGTGAGCTTCTGCACGGCGGCCGATTCGATCTCGAGCGTCTCGATGGCTTTTTCTTTGATGGTGGAATCGTTCATAATTCGATGGTTTCCTTTATTTCAGCACGGATGATTCTTTTGCACGATTTTGTGAATCGCGAGCGCCTCGCTCAGCAGTTCTTCGAGCTTGTCGAGGTAGACCATATTCGGGCCGTCGGAGAGGGCTTCTTCCGGGTTGTCGTGGACTTCGAGGAACAGCGCGTCGACGCCGCAGCCGACGGCGGCGCGGACGAGGTTGCCGACGTATTCGCGGTTGCCGGAGGACGACGTGCCATTGCCGCCCGGCAGCTGGACGCTGTGCGTGCCGTCGAAGACGACGGGGTAGCCGAAGCTCCGCATGATGGGAAGGCTGCGCATATCGACGACGAGGTTGTGATAGCCGAACGACGCGCCGCGCTCCGTCAGGAGGATCTGGTCGCAGCCGCTCTCGTGCAGCTTGTCGACGACATTGCGCATGTCGTCCGGCGCGAGGAACTGGCCCTTTTTCACGTTGACGACGCGGCCCGTCTGGGCAGCGGCGTGCAGGAGGTCGGTCTGGCGGCAGAGGAACGCGGGAATCTGCAGGATGTCTGCGACTTTCGCGACCGGCTCAGCCTGATAGCTTTCATGGATGTCCGTGACGACGGGGACGCCGAGTTCTTCCTTGATTTTTCCGAGCCACTCCACGCCTTTTTCGAGGCCGGGGCCGCGGAAGCTGTGGAACGACGAGCGGTTCGCCTTGTCAAACGATGCCTTGAAGACATAGTTCACGCCAAGGCGCTGGCAGATTTCCTTCGCCGTGCGGCCGATGAGGAGCGCACGCTCGAGGCTTTCAAGCACGCAAGGGCCGGCCAGGATCGTCAGCGGCTCGTCGCCGCCGATCTTGAAATTTCCAACGGTTACTTTGTTCATCGTTCATTCTCCCTTCGCTGCTGCGTTCTTCGAAAGCATATCTTTGTAAATCTCATTGACCTTCGCGAGGTCTTCTTCCGTGTCGACGCCGACGAACGTGCTGTCGCTCTCGATGACCTTGATGCGGTAGCCGTTTTCCAGGGCGCGCAGCTGCTCGAGGCTCTCCGCACGCTCGAGGGGCGTCGGCGCGAGCTTCGCGTATTTCAGCAGGAAATCGCGCTTGTACGCGTAGATGCCGATGTGCTTGTAGACGGGGATGCCGAGGTGATGGCGTGGATACGGCATCAGGGAACGCGAAAAATACAGCGCGTAGCCGTTCTTGTCCGTCACGACCTTGACGTTGTTCGGATTCGCCTGCTCGGCTTCGTCCGTGATCTCCGTTTTGACCGTCGCCATCTGGAGATCGGGATCGTCGTCAAAGGCGGCCGCGAGGCTGTCGATGAGGCCCGGATCAATCAGAGGCTCGTCGCCCTGCACGTTGATGATGAGATCATAGTCCGGGAGTTTTTCCGCGACTTCGGCGAGGCGGTCCGTGCCCGTCGGGTGATCTTTGCGCGTCATGACGGCGCGGCCGCCATGTGCGAGGACGACGGTCTCGATGCGCTTGTCATCCGTCGCGACGACCGTCGCTTCCGTGCGCGTGGCGAGCATGGCACGGTCGTAGACGCGGCAGATCATAGGCATCCCAGCGATGTCCTTGAGCGGCTTGCCCGGCAAGCGCGTCGACGCATAGCGCGCGGGGATGACGCAGAGAGCTTTGTATTTCATACAGCGGCCTTCTTTCTGAAAATCGAACAAGTGCGAACGTATCTTATCCAGCAGCCTCTCCCTATGGGAGAGGACAGGCGCGGAGCGAAGCGCAACGCCAGGAGAGGGTCGCTTGCACGGCCTACGAACCAGCAGTCCGTTTGATGTCGCCGGTGCGCGCAGGCACTTGTAACATTTCGTACGCGCACCCGCGAAGTGTTACGCCGTACGAATCCCTCTGCCGTGCAGGGGACCCTTTCCACCGCTTCGCGGTCCCCCTTCCCCTGAGGGGAAGGCTGCTGTTTGAGCTCCGCCCGCCTTAACTTCATGGCATTGTCCCCTGGGGGAGAGGCTGCTGTTGATGTCACTTTCAGCAACAGCACCGTCAATGCGCTTCGTTTTCTTCAACCATTTCCGTCATGCTTTTCGGTTCTCTTCCGATGCGTTCTGCGAGGCGTTCCTGGAGCGCGGCAAGGAATTCCTGCTTGCCCGCCTGGAACGTGACTTCGACGCAGATGACGTAGACGGGGATCGGCCAGTGTTCGTTGACGACTTCGAGCGGGATTTTCACGGCGTCTTTTTCCGTGATGACGATGGCTTCCGCGCCTTTCGCTTCGGCCTGCTCCAAGACGTCGCGCATTTCCTGCTCCGTGTAGTCGTGGTGATCCGGATAGCGCTGGCTCTCGATGATGGATGCTCCAATATCGGAAAGCGTCTGCTCGAACGAGGCGGGATTGCCGATGGCCGAGACGGCGACGATGCGCTTGCCGGCCATTTCGCGGACGTCAATGCCGTCGCCGCCGATGTTCATGCACCACTCATAGAGCGGCATGAAGCAGCGCGGCTGGTGGATGCTCTCGACGATGGCCGCATGGTCGTTGTATTTCGCCAGCGTGTCGTGGATGTACGTCCGCGAGCCCGCTGCCGCCTGGTCGACTTTCGTCAGCAGGCAGACATCGGCGCGGCTGATGTGCGAGATGGGCTCGCGCAGCGTGCCGCGCGGCAGGATGTAGCCATTGCCAAAGACATTGACGGCGTCGACGAGCAGGATGTCCATGTCGCGCTCGAGCTGCCAATGCTGGTAGCCGTCGTCGAGGATCGCGACCTCGGCGCCGAAATGATCGATGGCGTACTGGCCGGTCACGGCGCGCTCGGCGCCGATGAGCACGGGCACGTTCGGCAGGTGCTTCGCGAGCATGTACGCCTCGTCGCCGGCTTCCGACGCTTCCATGTGGAGCTGCTTGCCGTCCGAGACGACGCCGACCTCGCCATGCCATTTCGCGCGGTAGCCGCGGTTCAGGATGACGACGCGGTAGCCCATGTCGCGGATGTCGCTGGCGAGGCGCTGCGCCGTCGGCGTCTTGCCCGTGCCGCCGACCGTCACGTTGCCGAGGCTGATGACGAAGCACGGCAGCTTCTTGCGTTTCTGGAGGCCGATGGAATACGTCGCGAGCTTGAGGTCGAGGAGCGCGGCGTAAATGAGCGAAAAGACGTGCAGCACGGCCATGACGATATGCAGGCCGATGCCGTGGACTTCCTTGCGGTGTACGAGGTCGATGAAATACGTCTTGACGTTTTCGATCTTCTGCGTCGAGCGCACGAGATGCTGGTTTTCCGCATCGCGCTCATAGCGCTCGAGCATATTGCGCAGGATGACGGCGGATTTCCGGGACGCGCCCTTGTTTTCCTGGACGATGGCACGCGTCTCTTCCTCCATACGATGGCGGTGCGCGGGATCGTCAAAGAGTTTCGTGACCGCCTCGGCGAGCTCGTGGCCATTTTTCACGGTCAGGCACGCGTTGCGGTTTTTGAACAGCGCGTATGTGTCCTTGAAGTTGAACATATGGTGGCCGACGATGATGGCCTTGCCGTGCGCGGCCGGCTCCAGGATGTTGTGGCCGCCATGCATGACGAGGCTGCCGCCGACGTAGACGACGTCGCCGATGCTGTAGACTTTGCCGAGCTCGCCGATGGTATCGAGGATGACGATGTCGGGAGGATTTTCTGCCGGGCGCGGCGTTTTCTGGAGCTCCGTGCGCGTCGCGACATCGAAGCCCGCTTTCTTGCAGAGGTGCACGACCTCCGCCTTCCGCAGCAGCTCGCGCGGCGCGATGACGAGGCGGGCGCGCGGATGATTCTGGCGGACCGCCTGGAACGCTTCGAGCACCGGCTGTTCTTCGCCGCGATGCGACGAGCCCGCGAGGAAGATGCCGTCGTTATCTTCGAGGCACATATCCGCGAGGATTTTTTTCTTTTCCTCCGGTGAGACATCGGTGTACGTCTGGTCGAACTTCGTGTTGCCCGTGATGATGACGAGCTCCGGCGGCGCGCCGAGGCGTTTGATGTAGTCCGCGTCGATCGGCGACTGCATGGCGAACTGCTTCACCGTGCCGATCATGTCGCGCAGGAGGCCGTGCAGGTGCTTGTACTGCTTGACGCTCTTGTCGCTGATGCGGCCGTTCACCATCATGACGGGCACGTGGATCTCGCGGCACGTCTTGAGGAAATTCGGCCAGAGCTCCGTCTCGACGGGCAGGTAGACGCGCGGACGGATGCGCTTCAGCACGTGGCCGGCGAGCCACGGCAGGTCGAGCGGAAAATAGATGATGGCGTCCGCGTCCTTGATGATGCGGTTCGCCATCTCATAGCCGCTCGTCGTGACGACGGACACGAGGATCGGGCTCTTCGGGAATTCGCGGCGGAATTCCTTGATGAGCGGGCTCGTCGCGACGATCTCGCCGACAGACGCCGCGTGCACCCAGATGCAGTCCTTGTTCGCGACTTTATCGAGCGCGTGCGGCGGAAAAAAGCCGAGGCTCTGCTTGATGCGCTCGACAAATCCTTTTTCCCGCACGGCGCGGACCATGAACACCGGGATGATGAGCACGACGACGATGATGGCCGCGATGTTGTAGAGTAATTGCATGGTTTCCCCTTCCGGTCAGGCCTGCTCTGTGGGCGCGGCCTCAGCATTCTTGAATTGGATGCTGTAGAGGTATTCGTAAAGGCCGCCTTTCGCGAGCAGCTCTTCATGCGTGCCCTGCTCGACGACGTGGCCGTGGTCGATGACAAAAATCTGGTCGGCATCGAAAATCGTCGACAAACGATGCGCGATGACGAACGACGTGCGCCCCTGCATCAGCGTGTCGAGCGCAGCCTGCACGATCTTCTCGCTCTCCGTGTCGAGCGCGCTCGTCGCCTCGTCGAGAATCAGGATGCGCGGGTTCTTGAGGATGGCGCGCGCGATGGCCATGCGCTGACGCTGGCCGCCCGAGAGGTTCAGCCCGCGCTCTCCGATCTGCGTGTCGTAGCCCTTCGGCAGCTCGCGGATGAATTCATCCGCATTCGCCGCTCGCGCCGCCGCTTCGACTTCCGCGTCCGTCGCATCGAGACGGCCATAGCGGATGTTTTCGCGCACGGTCGTCGAGAAGAGCATCGTCTCCTGCGGCACGATGCCGATCTGCTCGCGCAAGGAGGCGATCGTCACGTCGCGGATGTCGCGGCCGTCGATGAGGATCTGGCCGTCCGTCACATCGTAGAAACGAGGAATCAAATTCGCGATGGTCGATTTGCCGGCGCCCGAGGGGCCGACGAAGGCGATCATCTGGCCGGGCTTCGCTTCCAAGGAAACATGCTCGAGCGCCATGACGTCTTTTTTGTAGCCAAACGAGACGTCGCGGAACTCGACATGGCCTTCCGTGCTCGGCAGTGCCTGCGCGCCGGCGCGGTCATGGATCGGCTCGTCAAGGTCGAGCACAGTGAACACGCGGTCGACGGCCGCCATGGCGCGCTGGAGGTTGCCATAGACGCGCGCGAGGCGCTTGACGGGGTTCGCGAGGTTCACGGCGTATGTGAGGAACGCGACGAGCGCGCCGGCCGTCATGACGCCATTGACGACCTCGTAGCCGCCAAACCAGACGATGAATGTGACGGACAGCGCCGCGAGGAATTCCACGGTCGGCGTCAGGAGGCTCGTGAGGCGGACGTTCTGCATAGCCGCCTGGAAATTCAGCGTGTTCTGATGGCAGAAGCGGTCGATCTCGTAGCGCTCGCGCACGAAGGATTTCACGACGCGGATCGAGGCGATGCTCTCCTGTAAGAGCGACGTGATGTCCGCCATGCGCTCCTGGATCAGCGTGCCGTTGCGCTTCAGCTTGCGGCCGAAGATCTTCATGGCCTGGCCGACGAGCGGGATGACGACGAGCGTCAGGAGCGACAGCTTCCAGTCGAGCATGACCATCATGACGATGGAACCGATGAGGATCGAGCCCTCCGTGACCATCTCGATGAGGTTCGTGACGAGCGCGGACTGGATGGCCGCCACGTCATTCGTGATGAAGCTCATCGTCTCGCCCGTCTGGTGTTTGTCAAAATACGCCATCGGCATGCGCTGGAACTTGCGGAACATGTCCTCGCGCACGTCGATGATGACCTTTTCGCCGATGTACGACACGAGATAGCTCTGTCCATAGTAAAAGACGCCGCGGATGAGGAACACGACGACGATGCCGACCGCGATGAGGTTCAGCATCATCATGTCCTTGTCCATGAGCACCTTGTCGATCATGTCCTTGATGATCCACGGCAGGTAGAGGTTCGCCGCCGCCGCCATGATGATGCAGATGATGGCGAGGCCGAGGCGCTTGAGATACGGCTTGATGTATAAAAGGAGCCGCTTGTAATTCTTCATTTATGTTTCGTCCCCATTGGATGAACTGTGGCGGCGCGCCGCCGCGAGGATTTTTTCCGCGACGCGCCCCGAGGCTCCCGGCGGGCCGAGGCGTTTGCAGGCCTCGTCCAATTTCCGGGAAACCCACGCACGATGTTCTTCGCCGCGGTACAGCGGCAACAGCTCGCGCGTGATGGCTTCGGGCGTCACGGCATCCTGCAAGAGCTCCGTCTCGAACTGCTCGCCTAAAAGGATGTTCGGCAGGCTGAAATTCTCGATGTGCACGAGCGCTTTCCCGATCATGTAATTGAGCGGTGCAAAGCGATACAGCACGACGCACGGCAGTCCCATGAGCGCCGCCTCCATGACGACCGTCCCGGACGTAGCCATGGCCGCGTCCATGAGCCCCATGAGCGCATAGCGCGCCTCGTGCGTCAGCATGACAGGCACGCCCGCCGCATCGATCTTCGCACGCAGTGTCCTCTCGTCGACGCCTGGCGCGACCGGCAGGTAAAATTTTGTCTTGGGTCGTTCAACGAGCAGCCGCCGCGCCGCCTGGAGCATATCCGGCAGCAGCATCTCGATCTCCTGCTTCCGGCTGCCCGGGAGCAACAAGATGCCGTGCGAACCCTCGGGGAACGCGAACTTCTCGCGAGCGACCCGCTCCGGGATCTCCGCTTTCACCGTATCGACGAGCGGATTGCCGACGAAGGAAATCTTTGCGCCCGCCGCTTCGTAGACGGGAAGCTCATGCGGAAAGATCGCGACGAATTCCTCGGCGAGCTGCGCGCACGCTTTCGCGCGGCCTTTGCGCCACGCCCACGCCGACGGCGGGATGTACGAGAACACGGGGATGCCGAGCGCTTTCGCGCGCTTCGCAAGCCGCCAGTTGAAGTCCGGATAATCGATGAGCACGAGAAGGTCGGGACGCTCTTCGCGCATCGCGTCGGTCAATTTGTTTAATAATTTCCAGATGCGCGGGAGATTCTTCAGCACTTCCCAGACGCCCATGACGTTGTAGCTCGCGAAATTTTCGATGAGCCGCACACCCGCGTCTTCCATCTCCGCGCCGCCGAAACCGACGAGCACCGTCTCCGGCGCCTGCGAGAGGATCGCACGCGCGATGCGCGCCCCGTGAAGATCGCCGGACACTTCGCCGGCCGACAACATGATCTTCAAGCGCTCCCCTCCCCTCGCACGAAAAATTTTCTAGACAATCTATTATACAATATTCTGCGGACGTTTCAAACAAAAAAAATAACGCGGTGGTTGTAATTTCTCCGCCGCGCTATCTATTTTTTTCATCAAATCGCTGCAATCGTGATGCCGTGCTCTTTCGCGAGCGCGAGCACGTCTTCCTTTTCGACGAACAGCGTCTTGTCCGCTTCGATCGCGAGCGCCGTCGCGCCGACTTCGATCATCTTCTCGACCGTGGCTTTGCCGACCGTCGGGACGTCGAAGCGGTTGTCCTGCTCGGGCTTCGCGACCTTCACGACGACCGCGCCGCCATTCGCGAGTTTGCCGCCGCGCTCGATGCACGCGTCCGTGCCCTCGATCGCTTCGAGCGCCATGACGGCCATGTTCTTCACGACGACCGTCTGGCCGATGTCGAGGCGGCCGAGCTCCTTCGCGATGCGGAAGCCGAACTCCATGTCCTTCTGCTGCTCTTTCGTCGGCGCGAGCTCCGTGAGGACGCCGCGGTGCGGCATGAGCATGCGCAGAAGCGCCGTCTGGTCAAATGCCTGCATGCCCGCTTTCGCGAGCTCGCGGACGAACATCATCATGATCGTGTCATCCTTGCGGTCCGGCAGTGCCATGATGAGCTCGAGCATGCGCGCATCGGGCTGCACCTTGCCGTTGAACAGCAGTTCCTTCGTGACCTTGCCGAGCATCGTGACCTTCTTGATGCCTTTTTCCTTCAGATAATTCAGGATGGCATCGATGTGGCCGATGCTGATGTCGACGCACTCGGCCGTGCAATCCTTGAGGTCTGCAGCCGATTCATCGAGCAAGCGCACGGCGTAGACTTCGAAGCCAAGACGCTTCGCCGCTTTCGCGCATTCGACCGGCAGGTGGCCCGCACCTGCGAGCAGTCCGACTCTTTCCATATTTCTCCCCCAAATCAATCGTGGTTTCTAAGCCTCCCCCTCTGGGGGAGGTGCCCCGAAGGGGCGGAGAGGGTAACACTGTAAGTCTATTCTCTGTCCTTTCGGTAGAATCATGAATTATGATACTACGTTACCCTCTCAGTCACGCTTCGCGTGCCAGCTCCCCCAGAGGGGGAGCCGTAAAGAGTGGTGCTTAATCCGCATGCCGCTCGCGACAGATCCCGCGCTCTGCGACGCGCAGGAAGCGCAGGAAGTGCTCGATCTCTTCGCACGAATCGACTTCCTGCTCGATGACGGCAATGGCCTGCGCAAGCGACAGCCCGGAACGATAAAGAATCTTGTACGCCTGCTTGATGCGGCGGCGCGACTCGATCGGGATGCCGGCGCGCGAGATGCCGACGCTGTTCAGCCCGACGGCTTTCGCCGGGTGGCCGTCGACGATCGTGTACGGCACGACGTCCTGCGTGAGCTTCGACATGCCGCCGACCATAGCATTGCGGCCGATCTTGACGAACTGGTGCACGCCCGCCATGCCGCCGATGACGGCGCGGTCTTCGACGACGGCGTGTCCCGCGAGGCTCGCGAGGTTCGACATGATGACGTTGTTGCCGATGACGCAGTTGTGCGCGACATGCGTCAGCGCCATGAGCAGGCAGTCATTGCCGATGCGCGTCTCCTCGCCTTCGCCCGTCGCACGGTGGACGGTCGCGCCCTCGCGGATCGTCGTGCGGTCGCCGATGAAGACGTAGCTCTTCTCGCCTTTGAATTTCAGATCCTGCGGCTCTTCGCCGATGGACGCGCCCTGGAAAATCTTGCAATCGCGTCCGATCTGCGTCCAGCCTGTGATGACGACATGCGGACCGATGCGCGTGCCCTCGCCGATCTCGACGTTCTCGCCGATGACGGAATACGGGCCGATCTCGACGCCCTTCGCGATGCGCGCGCCCGGAGCGACGACCGCCGTGTCGTGGATATATGCAAGCACTTTGTTTTCTGCGCTCATATCTGCTCCAACTCCTAACTACCCTCAAGCAGGCTCTCAGCGCTTGAGCGCTCAAAGGCCGCTTCTGCCGACGTGTCGGCAATCATTCTGCCTCTCCCGCAAAAATTTGGAGCGGCTCATTTTTCTTTGCTCTGTCTTTCCCATATACTCCCCGATTGAACCTGTTTAGTGGTACACGATTTGACGGCAAAATCAGGCGTTTTCCGAGTGGAACAAAGATTTTCTTACGTATTCTGCAAGATGTCAGCAATTTTCGCGATTTTTCGCGGAATTACATCTCGCCCTGTTCTTTCAAAGCAAACTTGAAGTCCGCCGAGGCGACGAGCTTGTCCTTGACGTAGCCGTCGGCGTGCAGCAGGCCGAAATTGCCGCGCACGCGCTTGATCTCCGCCTTCGTCACGAGCTGGTCGCCCGGGATGACCGGATGCTTGAACTTCACGTTTTCCATGCCGCCGAAGAGCGCGATCTTGCCGCGGTGTTCCTCCGGGTACAGCATCGCGACACCGCCGACCTGCGCCATGGCCTCGAGGATGAGGACGCCCGGCATGATCGGATGGCCGGGGAAATGGCCCTGAAACTGCGGCTCGATCATCGTGATGTTCTTGATGCCCGTGGCCGAGTGGAACGGCTCGATCTCGAGGATGCGGTCGACAAGCAGCATCGGCGGGCGATGCGGCAGGATTTTCATGATTTCATTGATGTCTAATTCCATGGTTTTCCCTCTTCTCAAAAGCGTTAAGACATGAGCGATTGCAAGCCTCCCCCTCTGGGGGAGGTGCCCCGAAGGGGCGGAGAGGGTAACGCCGTATCGAGATTCACATCCCTTATGTAAGAATCGTGAATCTTGTTTCTGCGCTACCCTCTCAGTCACGCTTCGCGTGCCAGCTCCCCCAGAGGGGGAGCCATAAGGGTAAATGCAACCACTCTTTCCTATCCTTATTTACGGCCTACGCCGTCCAAAATCTTTTTTGCGAGCGCCGTATTCAGCGCGTGCCCGGAGGCCGCCGCGATGATATGGCCTTTGACAATTCCTGCGAGCCGCAGGTCGCCGATGACGTCGACGATCTTGTGGCGCACGAGCTCGTCATCGAAATGCAGCGGATTCAGCCAGCCGTCGTCATTGTAGACGATGACGTTTTCGATGGAGCCGCCGAGGCCGAGCCCCATCTTGTGCAGCTGCTCGATTTCCTTTTCATAGGCAATCGTGCGCGCCGGGGCGATTTCCTTTTTGTAAAGCTCCGGCGTGATTTCGAAATTCTCGTACTGGATGCCGATGAGCTTGTGCGGGTTCACGGACGTGAAGCTCACGCGGAAGCCGTCATACGGCACAGCCATCACGAAGCGCTCGTGCTTGTCATCATCGATGCGGTAGACGCGGTCGATCACGGCCTCGTTGCGTGGTGCCGCGAGCTCCGTGATGCCTGCGCTTTCGATGAGCTCAAAGAACACGAGCGACGCGCCGTCGGCGACGGGAGGCTCCTCCGCGTCGAGCCGCACCTCGCAGTTGTCGATCTGGAGCGCGTGGAGCGCGCTCATGAGATGCTCGATCGTGAAAAACTCGATGCCGCCCGCGCCGATCGTCGTCGCGCGCAGCGTCGACGTCACGCGATCCGCCCGCGCCTCGACGCGCGGCTCGCCCGCAAGATCCGAGCGCACGAAGACGATCCCCGTGTCCGCCTTTGCCGGGCGCAGCTCCATATGCACCTCGCGCCCCGAATGCAGCCCGACGCCGGAAAACGTGACCGCCTTCGCCAGCGTTGTTTGCTTTGGCAAAAAGATACCTCCCCTAAGATAGCCGTTAGCGCTTCAGCGCTTATGGATATCTTAGCCATTTGCCGCAAGGCAAATAGCTTCCAATCAAAGTTCATACTATTTTACTACAAAACAAGAAGCGAGGTCAACCTGTGACCCCGCTTCCATCGAAATTCGGCACATATTCTTCGCTCGCCGCGCGGCGCTCCTGCGTGTAGCAATGCGTCATGCCGAGATCGAGCGCGTGCTCTACGACGCTCTCGTACTCGAACGTCGTGAGGCGGCGGTCGAGCGGTCGGTGCGCTGCCGCGTGATACATCGGCGTGTACTGGTTCATGAGCGAGACCTGGATGGTGTCGCCGAACGTCTGCCAGAGCCAGTCGAGGATGCGCATGCTCTCGTGGCGGTGGCCGGGCAGGACGAGATGGCGCACGAGCACGCCGCGTGTCATCTGGCCGTCCGCGCGGAATGTCATCGGCCCGACTTGCGCGACCATCGCCGCGATGGCTTTCGAGACCGCTGCAAAATAATCGGGCGCTGCGGAATATTCGCGCGCCGAGGCCGCATCCATGTACTTGAGATCAGGCAGGTAGATGTCCACGCTGCCCTTGAGCGCTTCGATGAGTTCCACCGTTTCGTATGCGCCGGAATTCCAGACCACCGGCAGCGCAAAGCCTCGTTCCTTTGCGCGTTGCAACGCATGCACGATCTGCGGCGCGAAATGCGTCGGTGTCACAAGGTCAAGCGTCGCCGCACCGCGCTTCTGCTGTTCCAAAAAAATTTCCGCGAGCCGTCCATCCGTCACATCGATGCCTTTGCCGTCATGCGAAATCTCGTGGTTCTGGCAAAAACAGCAGCGCAGATTGCAATGCGAGAAAAACACCGTCCCCGCCCCGCGCCCGTCTTTTCCTACGAGGCACGGCTCTTCCCACTTGTGGAGCGACACGAGCGCGACACGAGCAAGCTTCCCCGCGCCACAAAAGCCGCGCTCGCCGGATGCGCGGTTGACGTTGCAGCGGCGGGGGCAGAGATTGCATTTCTCTAACCACGGCTCCCCCTCTGGGGGAGCTGTCGAGCGAATGCGAGACTGAGAGGGTAACGCCGTCAGCGATTCGCGATTCTTTCGAAAGGGTTGAGAATCTCGATACTGCGTTACCCTCTCCGCCCCTTCGGGGCACCTCCCCCAGAGGGGGAGGCTTAGGTTGCGTGTGCTTTTTATGCTCATGCTTTAATAACGCCATCCGGCAGCCGTTCGAGCGCCGCCAGAAGTTCTTCGTTGCTGACCGCGTACGTGCCGAGCTTCGCGACGACGACGCCGGCGGCGAGGTTTGCGAGGAACGCGGCGTCTTTTGCGCGCAGGCCGCCCGCGAGGCCCATGGCGAGGACGGCGATGACGGTGTCGCCCGCGCCGGAGACATCGAAGACTTCCTGCGCACGCGTCGGGACGTGCAGCGCGTCTTCCTCGCGCACGAGCGAGAGGCCGGCCTCCGAGCGCGTGACCATCATGCTCCGGATCTTGTATTTGCGCATGACGTAGTGCGCCGCGCGCTCGACGGCCTCGTCCTTGTTGCGGATCGGCTCGATGAGGACTTCATTGATCTCCTTGAGGTTCGGCGTCAGGTAGTCCGCGTGCGCGTACTTCGTCCAGTTCGGTCCTTTCGGGTCGATGAGCACGGGGACGCCATGCGCGTGCGCTTCCTTGATGACGTACTGGCAGAACGATTCCGTGCACGTGCCTTTGTCGTAGTCGGAAATGACGACGGCGTCGAGGCTTTCGTTGAGCTTCTGCGCAATATAATTTTGCAGGCGCGCGATGTAGACGACATCCGGCGGCGTCGTCTCCTCGAAGTCAAGGCGCAGCATTTGCTGGTGGCCGCCGATGACGCGCAGCTTCGTCGTCGTCGGGCGATCCGTGTGGACGAGGCCGCGGAAGTCGATGCCCCGCGCCGTGAGTTTTTCTTCGAGGCTCTGGCAATGGTAGTCGTCGCCGACGTAGCCCGCGAGCGTCGTCCGACAGCCGAGCCGCGCGAGGTTGTGCGCGACGTTCGCCGCGCCACCGAGCGTCTCCTTCTGCGATGTGACATGCGTGATCGGCACCGGCGCCTCCGGCGAGATGCGGTTGACTTCGCCGTAATAATATTTGTCGAGCATGACATCGCCGACGACAAGCACATTGCATCGCGGCGCGCGATCCGTGACGAACGCGGTGAGTTCTTGTTTGTCCATGGAAATAAACTCCTCCGTGCAAGAAGACATTTTTTCTCATTGTATTACAGGTTTGCGTTTCGTGCAAAAAAAATTTGAGCCGAAGTTTTTCTTCGACTCAAAAAAATTATTTCTTTGGCGCCATACCGGTCGATTCTCTTGCGACGAGGACGTTGTCGAGCGTGACGCGCTTTGTCTCGCCGGTTTCGATCTTGTCGATCAAAAGCTGCGCCGCATTGCTGCCGAGGCGGAACATGTTTTGATCCATCGTCGTGAGCTTCGGCGTGACGTAGCGCGCGAGCGCGATGTTGTCGAAGCCCATGACGGAGAGGTCGTCCGGCACGCGGATGCCGAGGGCGTGCGCCGCGTTCAGCGTGCCGACGCCCATGAGATCGTTGCAGCAGAGCACCGCCGTCGCGTCCGTCTGCTGCAGGATGCGCATGAGGACGTCCGTCGTGTCATCGACGGTCTCGACGCTGTTGCCGTTGCCGATGTTCACGATGTAGCGCGCAGGGTCGATGCCGCGGCCGCGCATGGCGACGCGGTACGTGTCTTCCTTGATCTGGTACGAATCCGATTTTTCGCCGCGCACGAACAGGATGCGCTCGTGCCCGAGGCTCTGGAGATGCCGCAGAGCCTCCTGCGTACCGAGTGCCTCGTCATTGCCGACGTACGAGACGCCTTCGATGTAGTGGTACGCATTGATGAAGACGAGCGGCGTGCGGCGGACGAGCTGCTGGTAAAAGCTTTCCTTGATATGCGCCGTGTTCGGGCTGATGACGACGAGCCCGGAGACGTTGCGCGAGACGAGCGCCGTGATGCAGCGCATTTCCTGCTGCGGGTCGTTCTGCGCACAGTTCAGCAGCAGCGAGTAGTCGTCCTGCCGGATCGTGTCCTCGATGCCGTCGATGACCTGCGCAAAAAACATGTTGTAGAGGCCCGGCACGACGACGCCGATCGTCGACGAGCGCTGCGTGTTGAGCTCGCGCGCCTGGACGTTCGGCACGTAGTCAAGCGCGTCGATCGCGTCCTGCACGCGTTTGCGCGTTTCTTCTTTGACGGGATAATTGGCGTTGACGACACGGGAGACCGTCGCGACGGACACCCCCGCGCGCTTCGCCACGTCCACGATGGTTGCCTTGCGTTTCTGTTCCAATGTTCCTCGTCCCTTCAAATATGCCAAAGGCTCCCCCTTTGGGGGAGCTGGCGCCCGTCAGGGCGACTGAGAGGGTAGCGACGTCTGAGATTCACGATTCTCTCGAAATATTCGAGAATCTCGATATATCGCTACCCTCTCCGCCCCTTCGGGGCACCTCCCCCAGAGGGGGAGGCTTTAAAAATCTTATTTCGTGACCACCTGCATGAACCGATCGAACGCGGCCATGCCTTCGGGCGTGCGCTTGTAGACGCCGGAGTGCGTCAGCACGGTCTCGAAGACTTTGCCGATCTCGAACTTCAGGATGTCGTCGAGGTTTTCGGCCTTGGCTTCGGGGTGCTTCGCGCGGAGTTCCTTGTACCACGCGGCATGGCTTTCGAGGCCGGGGGTGCCAGAGACGTCTTCCGTACCTTTGAGCCATTCGGCTTTGAGCGCGGCCATCTCTTTCTTGAGGCGCGCCGGCAGGACGGCGAGGCCCATGACTTCGATGAGGCCGATGTTTTCCTTCTTGATGTGATGGACTTCCTGATGCGGATGGAAGATGCCGAGCGGGTACTCGTCCGTCGTGCGGTTGTTGCGCAGCACGAGGTCGAGCTCGTAGCCCTCGCCCTTGCGGCGGGCGATCGGCGTGATCGTGTTGTGCGGCGTGCCGTCCGTCTCGGCGAGGATGCCGACCGAGGCGTCGCTGTAGCCGCGCCACGCGTCGAGGATCTTCACGGCGAGGTCGACGAGCTGGTCGCGGTCGACGCCCGTGAGGCGGATCGTCGACATTGGCCATTTCACGCGGCCGACCTGGATATCGGGGTAGCCCGGCACGGCGTACGACTTCTCGACTTTTGCTTTCGCCATCGCGAACGTGTAGCGGCCGCCCTGGTAATGGTCGTGCGAGAGGATCGAGCCGCCGACGATCGGCAGGTCTGCATTCGAGCCGAGGAAGTAATGCGGCAGGATCGTCACGAAGTCGAGGAGGTTTTCGAAACTGCGGCGCGTGACTTTCATCGGCACGTGCTTGCGGTTCAACACGATGCAATGCTCATTGTAGTACGTATAGGGGCTGTACTGCAAGAACCAGCGGTGGCCAGACAGGCGGATGGGGATCAGGCGGTGCGTCTCGCGCGCCGGATGGCCGATGTGGCCGGCGTAGCCTTCATTCTCGCGGCAGAGCAGGCACTTCGGATACGACGTGGATTTCTGCTCGCGCGCTTTTGCGATGTCCCGCGGGTCTTTTTCCGGCTTCGACAGGTTGATCGTGATGTCGAGGTCGCCATACTCCGTCGGCGTCTGCCAGATGATGTTCTTGTCGATGCGATCCTTGCGGATGTAGTTCGACGCGATGGACATCTTGTAGAACTGATCCGTCGCCGCTTTCGGGCTGCGTGCATAGTCGCTCTGCCAGCGGCGGTTTACTTCCGACGGACGCGGCATGACGCAGTCCATGATGCGCGTGTCGAACAGGTCGCGCTGCTCCGTCGTGTCTTCGAGGAGGCCTTGCTCCACGGCGTAGTCGAGCATCTCCTCGAGAATCGGCGTGGCCGTCGGCAGCTGTTCTTCGATGTCGTCTTCCGGCGTAAATTCGTCGACGTGCAGCACGTCGATGAGGCGGTTCGCCGCATAGTAGCGGTCTTCCTCCTTCATGAGGTCGCGCTGCATAGCAAAATGAATCAGGCGATTGATGTTATGATTGATTTCGGACATGAAAATCTTCCTTTCAAAAAACGTTCAGTCCTGATAGCCCTCGGGATGCTTCTGATGCCACGTCCACGCTGTGCCGATGACCTGCTCGACGTTCGTGTAGCGCGGCTTCCAGCCGAGAATCTTCTTCGCTTTTTCGCTCGAGGCGATGAGCTGGGCCGGGTCGCCGGCGCGGCGCGCGCCCATCTCGACTTTGATGTCCTTGCCCGTCGCTTTCTTCGCGGCCTCGATCATTTCCTTGACCGAGAAGCCCTGGCCGTTGCCGAGGTTGAAGATGTTGCTCTCGCCGCCTTTGCGCAGGTACTCGAGCGCGAGGACGTGCGCGTCCGCGAGGTCGATGACGTGGATGTAATCGCGCAGGCACGTGCCGTCCGGCGTCGGATAATCGTCGCCGAAGACGGTGATGTGGTCGCGCTTGCCGAGCGGCACCTGGAGGATCAGCGGGATGAGGTGGGTCTCGGGATGGTGATCCTCGCCGATCGAACCGTCATCGAGCGCGCCTGCCGCGTTGAAATAACGCAGCGACACGTAGCGGATGCCGTCGGCGCGGCTGACCCATTTCATCATTTTTTCCATCGTGCGCTTCGTCTCGCCGTACGTATTCGTCGGGTTCGTCTCGTCATCCTCCATGATGGGGATGCGCTTCGGCTCGCCGTAGACGGCCGCCGTCGAGGAAAAGACGATCTTGTCGACACCGTGGCGCACCATGGCTTCCAGCAGGACCTGCATGCCATAGACGTTGTTGTTGAAATACTTCAACGGCTTTTCCATGCTTTCGCCGACGAGCGAATTCGCCGCGAAATGGATGACAGCCTCGATCTTGTTCTCCGTGAAAATCTTGTCGAGCACGGCCGCATCGCGGATATCGCCCTCGTAGAACTTCGCTTTCGGGTTCAAGGCGCTCCGATGGCCAGTCTGGAGGTTGTCGACGATGACGACGTCCTCGCCCTTCGCCACGAGCTGATGAACTGCATGAGAGCCGATATAGCCGGCACCGCCGCAAACGAGAATCGACATGATGGTCAAGTCCTTTCTGGATAGTTTCTATCTTACCATGAAATGTTGACGTTTTCTAGTAATTTTTCGGTAAATCAGTACACCATGCCTCCCCCTCTGGGGGAGGTGGCCCCGCAGGGGTCGGAGAGGGTAACGCAGTAACGGTATTCTTATTTCTTTTGATAAGAATACAGAACTTGTCCATGCGCTACCCTCTCCGCCTCGCATTCGCTCGGCACCTCCCCCATAGGGGGAGGCGTAAGTGCTGGGTTAGCCGATACGGTGAGTTCCTTCCGAGATGCTGGCGACGTAGAAGCTCGGGGCGTAGCCGATTTTCTTCGTGTAGCCCTCGGCGACCGTTTTCTTGAAGGTTTCAATCGCGTCGTTCTTCACGAGGCTGACCGTGCTGCCGCCGAAGCCGGCGCCCGTCATGCGCGAGCCGATGACGCCCGGAATCTGCCACGCGATCTCGGCGAGCGTGTCGAGCTCCTTGCCCGTGACATCGTAGTCGTCGCGCAGCGAGAAATGCGATTCGTTCATGAGCTTGCCGAACTTCTCAACATCATTCTTTTCGAGCGCGTCGACGGCGTCGAGCGTGCGGTTGTTTTCATAGACGGCATGGCGTGCGCGCTGGCGCTCTAAAGGCTCGCTGATCGCGCCGGCGATCTGATTGAACGTTTCGTTCGTGAGCTCGCCGAGGGCATTGAGCTCCGGCTTCACTTCTTTGAGCTCGTTCAGCGCGTGCTCGCACTGCGCGCGACGGACATTGTACGCGCTCGACGCGAGGCTGTGCGGCTTGTTCGTGTTCGTGATGACGATGCTGGCGTCCGCGAGCGCGATCTTGCTGTAGCGATACTGGAGCGTGTTGCAATCGAGCAGCATCGCGCAATCCTGTTTGCCCATGCCGACGGCGAACTGGTCCATGATGCCGCAATTCACGCCGACGAACTGGTTCTCGGCCTTCTGCGAGAGCTTCACCATCTCGAGCATATCGAGACCGAAGCCGAACGCCTCGTTGAGGATGACGGACATGAGCACTTCGAGGGACGCCGAAGACGACAGACCCGCGCCGCCCGGCAGCGTGCCATGGATGACGATGTCGAAGCCGTGACCCGCCTTATGGCCGGCCTTCTCGAAGACATCGACGACGCCCATGAAATAATTCGCCCAGTTCTTCGCCTTGTCATAGGCGAGGCCCGTCATCGGGAACTCGATCACGCCCGCGTCCGCGAGGTTCACGGAGTAAACGCGCGTCGTCATATCCGCACGGTCAGCAACGACAGCGTACGTGCCGAGCGAGATCGCGCACGGGAACACATGCCCGCCATTGTAATCCGTGTGCTCGCCGATGAGATTCACACGGCCCGGAGAAAAATACGACCGCTCCGCCTTTTTTCCGAACTTCTCCTCGAAAACTTTCTTCATCTCATCGAGATACGCCGTGACCTTTGGATCGACCTGTGCCATGAAAAATTCCTCCTGCTTCCCGTTTCCATCGGACTTGCATCCGATTCGAAACTCGTAAACGTTTTCCGATTTGCTTTGAAAGAAAAGCAAGCGCGTGTGATGACTTGCTTTCTCTCTCTTTGTTCCTGTTTGCTATTGTAGACCATTCCGGCGCGGATGTCAACAAGTTTTTGTAAACGATTTCTGCTTTATTTTCCTCGCGCTTCATACATGCTCTTTCGGCCTCTGCTGTTCCGCCTCCCACGCGTCCCTCTCATTCATGAGCGTGAGCTTGTCGTACCAGCGCAGGGCGAAGATGGAAAGCAGGGCTTCGTCGTTGACGTCCGCGCCGAGCGTGGCGCGGTCTTTTTTGACGAGCGCGCGGATCGTGTCGCAGATGAGCGCCTGATGCGCGCGCAGGAGCTGGTCGCGGAGCTCGACGGGCGTGTATGTGAAGATGTAGAAGCTCGCGGGCTTCCCTTGCCACGTGCCTTCATGGATGTCGAACGGGAAGCTGTCGGGACTCCGCTTTGCGCGCAGCTCGTCTTCATTATATTCGCGCTCGCCGAACTCGATGGAAAGCAGCTTGCCGTCGCGGTCAATTTCCGGCGGCAGGCACGTCAGGGCGACGACGGCGTTGTCGGCGAAGTCGTAGAGATCCATGATGTCAGAGAGGTGGAATGCTTTTTCAGGCGCGCCGGATGTCATGAGGCGTTCTCCTTTCATCGTTGCTTCCACATAGTATAGCACGATTTTTTTCGCCACGTCATGAAAAAACCATTGCGTCCCCAGAGGCGCGGCACAGAAAATTTTATCCTTATTTCAGATACAAAGGAAGGAATTTCGTCCTCGTTCGGCGAATGTAGCGATATATACCGAAATCTTGGCGGAGAATCCGTCCGCCAACACATCGAGGAGGCAACACTCATGGAGAATGAGAAAAAGAAACTCACGCTTCTCGTCTCGGACGATTCGAAGCTCCTTCGGAAAAAACTGCGCGCAGAACTCGAGGCGCTCGGCTGTGATGTCATCGAGGCGGAGAACGGCAAAGAGGCCATCATGAAAGACCTCAAGGACAAGCCGGACGGCATCATCCTCGACATCGTCATGCCAGAGGTCGGCGGCATCGAGGCGCTGCAGGTCATCAAGGAGGTCAGCCCGGACATCCCAGTCGTCATGCTGTCGTCCGCCGGCACGCCGCAGAAGATCATGAAGACGCTGAAGATGGGCGCCATCGATTTCATCCAGAAGCCGTACACGACGGAACAGATCACGAAAGCGGTCGAGAACATCCGCAGGAGGATCAACAAAAAATGAGCACGATCGAAGAATACACGCAACGCCTGCTGAATGTCGGCGAGCTCACGGAAGCGGAGCTCCCTGACATCGTGGAAGGCCGCGTGACCGAGGCGGATCTTCGATCGCGCGGCGTAAAACTCGACGTCGACACGCACCCCGCCCGCACGGCAGTGCTGCTCGCCGCGAAATCCATTGCCGAAATCGACCAGGAGACGACGTACTACGCCGACTTCGTCGAGCTCTTCTGCGCCTCGCTCGAGCGCTTCATGAAGCTCCCGGCCGTCATCCTCCCGACGCCCATCCCCATGCCGACGCTCGAGCAGAAGCACGGCCTCTGGGGCGTGTCGCAGCGCGTGACGGGCGACGTGAGCATCGTCGACGGCATCCTCGCCCGCGACCGCGTCTTCCTCGCGCTCGCGAGCCGCTACGCCGGCTTCGACCTCACGGAGATGGACGATGGTACCGTCGATGCGCTCGAAGAATTTTTGAACGTCGTCAACGGCCTCTACATCGTCGAGCTCGCGAACCGCAAGGTGGAGCCCGACCTCGAGTTCCCGCGCGCCGCCGAGGACGTCGTGCCGCGCGGCAGCCACCAGATGGCCCTGCGCCTCTACACGGCCGTCGGACACTTCCTGTTGATCCTCTCGACAGACGCATTCCTTTGAGGATCGGAATTTTCAGGACATCTCAAAAAATGCTTGACAGGACGGCGTGCGCCCTTTATAATAGTTTCTGTTGCGAGCGCACGTCCGCAACGAAAACTGCATATCTCTTTTTAGGAGAGCATTTGGAGAGTTGTCCGAGTGGTTGAAGGAGCACGCCTGGAAAGCGTGTATACGGGGAAACCTGTATCGAGAGTTCGAATCTCTCACTCTCCGCCATCGAAATCACAAGCGTGGCCGTTTTGGGTCACGCTTTTTTGTGCTTTCATGTTTTTGTTGACGCGCCGCGCCCTGCTATGGTAGAATAGTCTACGTTCCTTTTGAAGGTCGAGCCGCAGCGCTCGGGTCTTGCGCAATGGCGCCTCACGAACCACGTCAGGTCCGGAAGGAAGCAGCGTTAAGAGAGATACGGCATGTGCCGCAAGGGCGCCTGGGGGCTGTGGTTCGACGTTCAAAAGGACGGTAATCACGCCTCTCCCTTTGGGGAAAGCAGCCACTTAGCGCTTTAGCGCTTAGTGGTCGCTTTGTCCTTTAGGTAGAGGTGCCCCGAAGGGGCGGATAAGCAGACGCACGACGCTTTAGCGTCGATGCGGTCGCTTATGCCACTTGCGGCTGAGGGTAGCGCAATCACTTCATTCAAATTCCTTTTGATAGGAATACAAGATTTGTTTATGCGCTACCCTCTCAGTCTCGCTGACGCTCGACAGCTCCCCCAAAGGGGGAGCCTTTTTTATTTCGCGAGGAGGTTCTTCTATGCCATACATCGCACTTTACCGCAAATGGCGGCCGCGAAAATTCTCTGACCTCGTCGGGCAGGAGCATGTCTCGCGCACGCTCGCGCAAGCGATCGCGACCGGCAGGCTCGGCCATGCGTACCTCTTCGCGGGGCCCAGAGGCACGGGCAAGACGAGCACGGCGAAGATCCTCGCGATGGCGCTGAACTGCGAACACCCGGACGGCGCGGAGCCGTGCGGCACGTGCAAGAGCTGCCGCGAGATCGAGGACGGCACGGCCATCGACGTCTACGAGATCGATGCGGCGTCGAACCGCGGCATCGACGAGATCCGTGACCTGCGCGACCGCGCGAAATACGCGTCCGCCGAAGGCCGCTACACCGTCTACATCATCGACGAAGTCCACATGCTGACGACGGAGGCGTTCAACGCGCTGCTCAAAACACTTGAAGAGCCGCCCGCGCATGTCGTCTTCATCCTCGCGACGACGGAGGCGAACAAGGTCCCGCCGACGATCCAGTCGCGCTGCCAGCGCTTTGACTTCCGCCGTATCACGGTCGGCGAAATCGAAGCGCGCCTCCGGTATGTCTGCGACCAGATGCAGACGGCGGCGGAGGACAAGGCGCTCGAGCTCATCGCGCTCCAAGCCGACGGCGGCCTGCGTGACGCGCTCTCGATCCTCGACCAATGCATCTCTCTCGGCGACGGCGCCGTCACGGAAGCGCTCGTCCAGGAAATGCTCGGCCTCGTCGGCCACAGCTGGATCTACCGCATGACGGAAGCGCTCGCCGCGCACCAGGCACAAGAAGTCCTCGGCGTGCTCGCCGAGCTCCTGCGGGACGGCAAAGACCTGCGGCAGATCGTCGCCGAGCTCGAGCTGCACCTCCGCAGCCTCATGATCTATCAGGCGGCCGGCACGGTCGAGGGGCTCGACCTCTACGCCGAACCCGAGGACGTGCTGAAAAAGCAGGCCCCGCTCTGGCCGCCTGCCGCCTTCATGCAGATGCTCACGCGCCTGCACGAAGCGCAGCAGGAGCTCCGCTGGTCACCGCAGCCGCGCATCACCGTCGAGATTGCGCTGCTCGCGCTCGCGCGCGGCGACTACGGACCGATGGAAAACCTCGACGCGCAGATGGCGGCCGCGAAAGCGTCAGCTGCCGCACCGCAAAGAGCGGCCAGCACAACTGCTGACGACGCGCGCCTCGCGCAGCTCGAAGCCCGCATCGAAAAACTCACGCAAGCGCTTGCCAGCCGACCGAGTGTCCCTACGCCTGCAGGAACATCTTCCGTAGCATCTACAACGCCTGTCCGCCTTGCCCCGCCAAAACGCGCGGCTCCCATCGAAGATGCCGCTGCTGCCTCGCCGCCCGTGCAGGCCAGCGAGGCGGATCGCGCGCAATGGAAGCAGGCCGTTGACACCTTCCGCAATGGTCACGACGACAACATCGCCGTCTGCCTCGATCCTGCGCAGCTCCTGTCGCTCGCGGACGGGAAATGCGAGCTGCTGTTCCCCTTCAAGCACGGCGTCCGCGCCCGCCTGCTGCTCTCGCCGAACTTCCGCCCGAAAGTGGAAGGCAAGCTCGCGGAGTTCTTCGGCCATCCCGTTGAGCTCGTCTTCCACATCGAAAAGCCCGGCGCGCCCGCGACGCGCGTGCAGGCGCCGTCAAAAAAGAAGAAAGAACCGCCCCTGCCGCACGCCTATCGTCCGGCGAAGGTCGACGAGCGTGCGATGAAGCCCGAGGAGCAGAAAAACTTCCAGCACTCCATGGACATCATCAACAAATTCGGCGGCGGCACGATCGTCGAAAAACCCGCCCCGCCCGAAGGAGCCAAAGGCGTGCCGCCCGAAGCGCTGCCCCCTGCGATGGAAGAGTCGACCGCCCCGCCTGCGCCGCCGCAACAAGACAGCCAAAGTGCGCCGCCTTTCGATGATAACGATGCTCCGCCGCCATTCGACGACAGCGACGCGCCACCCGACGACGAGGACGACGAACTGCCGCCGGACGGCGCAGATGATTGACGTTTCTACGCTTTTCTGATACATTTAAGAAAGAATTTTACCGACAACTTACCCCACACACGAGAGGAGCACACACAAATGTTTGGTGGAATGGGCAACATGGGCAACATGGCCGGCATGATGAAAAAAGTCCAGAAGATGCAGAATGAAATGCTCAAGATGCAGGAAGAGCTCAAGAAGAAAACCGTCGACGTCTCGGTTGGCGGCGGCGCTGTCAAGGTCGTCATGAACGGCGAGAAAAAAGTCGAGAACCTGACGATCGACCCGGCGGCTGTCGATCCTGAAGACGTCGAGATGCTGCAGGACCTGCTCGTCTCGGCCTTCAACGAGGCAACGGAGAAGGCCGACAGCATGATGAAATCCGAAATGCAGAAGCTCGCCGGCGGCCTCGGCCTGCCGCCGGGAATGATCTGATGCAGTACATCGCGCCGCTCCAGAAACTCATCGAGCACTTCCGCGCGCTGCCCGGCATTGGGAACAAGACCGCCGTGCGCCTCGCGTACCACGTGCTCGACATGACGCCCCAGGACGCGCAGGCGCTCGCGGGCGCCATCCTCGAGGCGAAGGAAAAGATCGGCTACTGCAACACGTGCTGGAACCTCAGCGACCAGAACCCGTGCGCCATCTGCGCCTCGGAAAAGCGCGACCACAGCACGATCTGCGTCGTCGAGCAGCCGCAGGACGTCGCAGCCATGGAGCGCATGAACGAGTACAAGGGCGTGTACCACGTCCTCCACGGCGCGCTCTCGCCGCTCGAGGGCGTCGGCCCCGACCAGCTCCGCATCAAGGAGCTCCTGACGCGCCTTTACGACGACACCGTGAAAGAAGTCATCATGGCGACGAACCCGACCGTCGAAGGCGAGGCGACGGCCATGTACATCGCGAAGCTCCTGAAGCCCGCAGGCCTCAAGATCACGCGCATCGCCCACGGCCTTCCGATCGGTGGCGACCTCGAATACGCCGACGAAGTCACGCTCGCGAAGGCGATGGAAAACCGCAGAGAAATTTGAATCACAGCATTCTACGCCTCCCCCTTTGGGGAAAGCAGCCACTTAGCGCTTTAGCGCTTAGTGGTCGCTTTGTCCTTTAGGTAGAGGTGCCCCGAAGGGGCGGAGAGGGTAGCGGCGTATCGAGATTCTCAAACGTCGCTACCCTCTCAGTCTCGCTGTCGCTCGACAGCTCCCCCAGAGGGGGAGCCGTTTTAACTGGAGGAATCCCCATATGTTTGAATCCGTCATCGGCCTCGCCGTCGGCATCATCATCCTCGCGCTGATCATGAAGCTCGTCTCGATCCCGATCCACCTGTTTTGGAAATTTATCACGAACAGCATCGTCGGCGCGGTCATGCTCTGGGTCGTCAACCTCTTCGGCGCCGGCATCCCGATCGATATCGTGCGCGCCCTGATCGCTGGCGTCTTCGGCATCCCGGGCGTCATCGTGATCTTGTTGTATCAATATCTTTAAAAGAAAGCAAGCCCTTCGCAGGCGGTCAAACACCTGCGAAGGGCTTGCTTGTTTTCATGAAACGATTCGTTTTTACTCCCGCGCGCCGCGCTTTGCCATCCAGACGAGGAACGTGCAGAGCGCGAAGTACGCGACGAGGCCGGCGGCGGTACCAGCCGGGCTGTTCGCCCAGGCTTTCGCGAACCAGTCGATGCCCGCGATGTGGAGGACGGCCGAGATCAGGCTGCCGATCGCGCCGCCCGCGACGAAACCGGAGGCGACGGTGTTGCCCTCAGCGAGGCGGATGCTGTTGATCTTTTCATCCTTGCTGCTGTGCGAGACGAGCCACGAGATGAAGCCGCCGACGAGCACCGGCGTGTTGATGCCCATCGGGAGGTACGCGCCGAGCGCGAACGGCAGCGGCGGGATCTTCATCATCCAGAGCAGCACGGCGAAGAACGCACCCGCCATATAGAGCGGCCACGGCGCATCGCCCGTCTCCATCATCGGCTGCACGATGGCGGCCATGGCATTCGCCTGCGGCGCCTGCAGCGCACCCTCGCCCGTAAAGCCATAGCGTGGTTCAGCAGGAACACGACGCCGACGGACACGAAGCCGGACAAAATAATCGAAACGAGCTGCCAGCGCTCCATCGTGCGCGGCGTCGCGCCCGTGATGTGCGCGACCTTGAGCTCCGACATGAAGTTGCCGGCGACGGCAAGCGTCGTGCAGAGGAACGAGGCCATCATGAGGATGGCGATGATGCCGACTTTGCCATGCATGCCCGCACCGCCCATGACGACGGCCGAGACGATGATCATGAAGATCGTCATGCCGGAGACCGGCTCATTGCCCGTGTACGCAATCGAGCTGATGCCGACGACGGACAGCAGCACGGCGAAAATGGTGACGACGAGGAACGCGAGCACGGTCTGCGTCATGCTTTCCGCGCACATGAGATGGAAGAAAATGCCAAAGCCGAGCGCCATGAGCACGCTGCCGAGCACGATGCGGCTCATCGGAATGTCGCGCTGCGTGCGCAGGAGCTCGCCTTCCGCGCTGACGCCTTTCGAAAAGAGATCGCGGACGGCGCGGCGCATGACGCGGCCGACGACGCCCGACATGGTGAGGAGGCCGATGATGCCGGCCATGGCGAGCATGCCGATGCCGATGTGGCGGACGTACTGCGAGAAGACCGCGCCGACCGGCGCCTGCGCGAGCAGGATGTCCTTGCCGCCGACGACCATCGCATGATCGCCACCGATGAAGTAGGCGACCGGGATGCAGACGAGCCACGAGAAGAACGAGCCGGCCGCGATGATGAGGCCGTAGCGGAGGCCCGTGAAATAGCCGATGCCGAGGAGCGCCGCATCGTTGTCGATGCTGAAGACGAGCTTGTACTTGTCCGCGAGCGCCTGGCCCCACGAGACCGCCGTCGTCGTCAAGAGCTCCTGCCACCAGCCGAGCGTGTTGAGCACGAAATCATAGGCCATGGCGACGAGGCCGGAGAGCAGCATGATGTGCGCTTTCGAGCCCTCGTTCGACTGCAGGACCTCGGCGGCCGCGCTGCCGGACGGGAATGGATAGACGCCATCCATTTCCTCGCAGAAATAACGGCGGAACACCGTCGCGAGGAACACGCCGAGGACGCCGCCGAGCACGATCGGGATCGACATCTCGATAAAGGACAGGTCCTCGATGCCGAGGATGTAGAGCGCCGGCAGGATGAACATCGCGCCGCCGAGCACGTTCGTGCCCGCGCTTGCGATGGCCTGGATGTGGACGGTCTCCGGGAACGCGTTCTTGCGGTGGAAGATGACGGCCATGCCCATGGCGAGCACGGACACCGGCGCGAACGCATCGACCGTCTGGCCGATCTTCAGTGCGAGATAGCCGACGGCGAGTGCGAACAGCACCGCAAAGAAAAGGCCCCAGCACACGACGTACGTGTTGATTTCCTCGTACGTCTTGTCCGGGGACATCAGCGGCGAAAACGTTTGCCGCTGATCGGACTGGGTGGACATAAAAATTGCCTCCTGAATGGAAAGATTTTGAAAAATGACAAAAAAAATCGGCGCTGTATGTCTCCGCAAAACAGCGCCAATAGTATATAAGAAGAAACGTATTTTGTCAACTGTACACGGACATATTTACATCCAGTGTACATCTTTCGTCTTTTGTGAAAGGATGCTTGTTTTTACTCGTCCTTGTGCGCGAGCTCGAAGAGGTCTTTCGCAGCCATCGTGAGTTCCGTCAGGCTGTTCGCGCACTGTTCGATCGCCTCCGCCTGCTGGCCGACGATGTCCGTCGTCGAGTCGCTCTTTTCGACCGTCGTCTGCACGGACGAGCTGATCTGGCTCGTGAAGGCCTGAATCTTCGCGACAGCGTCCGTCGAATTCTCCGCGAGCTTGCGGATCTCTTCGGCGACGACGTTGAAGCCCGCGCCGGCTGCGCCCGCACGCGCCGCTTCGATCGAGGCGTTGAGGCCGAGCATCTTCGTCTGCTTCGCGATGTTCTCGATGAGCTTCGTGAATTCGTTGATCTTGCCCGCGACCTCGTCGACAGCCTTGATCTCCTTGCCGAGCGCCGCCTGGTTGTCCGTGACGTCGCGCGCCGTCGCCGCGAGCTCCTGCATCGTCGCCGAGACGCGCACCGTCGTGTCATTGATGTTGCCGGAGAGCTTGCGGAGCTGGTGGTTGTACATGCCCATCTGCGAGAACGCGGACGAGAAGAGATACAGCGCCTGCGCTGCCGCCTCGAGGCGTTTGCGGTCGACGACCGGCGTCTTCTTCGCCGCTGCGACGTACGCGTCCGGATCAATGCCGAACTCCTGCGCCTTCTGGCGGATGTGCGCCTCGTCCATCGGATGCGTCAGCACCTGGCCGCCGAGGATCGAGCCGACCTGCTTGCCGTTCAGCATGATCGGCGCCGCGAGATCGACGAGGCCGGCGTGGCAATCGTAGACCTGCGGCTTCCCCTCGCGGCTCGCGCGCGCGCCGCCATCCGCATCGCACTTCTCGCAGCCCGCATTGCCGAGCGGGCAGCCGCGCGTGTACTTCATACAGAACTCCGTGAAGTTCGACGGCTGCGTGACCGGCGTGCCGTTCAGGTCGACCGTAATCATCGCGATGCCCATCGCCGACGAGAACGCATCCTGGAACTTCTGCATGAAGTTCATGTCAAAAATATCTTGCAGACGTACTTCTTCTTCCGCCATTCGGAAAGACCCCTTTCGAACAAGTTTCCCATACCCCTATGAAAAACATCCTCTGACAGACGCTTGCTTATGTCTGATTTTCTTTTATTATAGCAAATTGTGCCTTGTTTTGCCACAGGGAAAGCAAAAGGATTCGCTGCGCGCTACAAACAAGGGACTGTTGCAGTTACTAGACCGATTCCATATACATCCGTTGCCGAACGTAACGAATACAGCAGCCTCTCCCCCTGGGAGAGGGGGACCGCGAAGCGGTGGAGAGGGTACTAGGGTGCGATAGCCAAACAAAAAAAGGAAGCCTTTCAAAGCATCAAGTCGTTTGTGTTAAAACGTAATGCTTCGAAGGCTTCTTTGTATTTGGGACAAATCGCACCCTCGTACCCTCTCAGTCGCGCTACGCGCGCCAGCTCTACCTAAAGGATAAAGCGACCTCTAAGCGCTAAAGCGCTAAGAGTCTGCTTTTCCCAGAGGGAGAGCCTGCTGTAAGCGTTACGAACGGCAGTCTTATGAAACCGTTCCAGTAAATGCAACAGCCCCTTGAAAAGTGCTGTCTGCAACAATTACTTCTGCGCGATCGTGCGCGTGAGGAGCAGGATGCTCTCATTGAGCTGCCCGAGCTTCCCCTCGATGCGCACGAGCAAAAACGCCGTCACGACCATCGGAAAGCCGAAGTTCCCGATCGCCACCATCATGTCCTGCATGAAAACCGCCTCCTTTCTTGCTTCGATACTTGCAGGAAAGGAGGCGATTACCATTTACAAGCTGTGCGTCAGCCGCTCGGCGAGCAGGGTGTAGCGTTTTTTCGTGCGGTCGTTCATGACGGCCGTCGTGAGGGCTTGCTTCGAGCCGAGGAGGATGACAAGGTTCTTCGCGCGCGTGACGGCGGTGTAGAGGAGATTCCTTTGGAGCATGATGTGGTGGCCAGGCACGAGCGGCAGGAGGATCACGGGGTACTCGCTGCCCTGGCTCTTGTGCACGCTCATGGCATAGGCGAGCGTGAGCTCGATGAGCTCGGCGCGCTCGTAGTCGACCTTCTGCTCGGCGAACTGGACGGTGACGTGGTCTTGCTCGAGCTCGCGGATGTAGCCGATGTCGCCATTGAAGACGTGCTTCTGGTAATTGTTCTTCGTCTGCATGACCTTGTCGCCGAGGCGGAAGAGCGCGGACGTGCCGCGGTATTCGCTCTTCGCGTTCGACGGCGGGTTCAGCGCCTCTTGCAGGCGCTTGTTCAGATTGTCCACGCCGCACTCCTGACGATGCATCGGCGAGAGCACTTGCACGTCGCCGAGCGCGGAATAACCGAACAGGGGCAAAAAAAGCGCACAAAGATCGACGATGGCATCCACCACAGCCGACGAATCCGGAAGTTCGAGGAAATGGAAGTCGTTCCCTGCACTTGCAGGCTTCCCAGCTAGCGGCACATCCAACGTCCCAAGAAGGTCGAGCAATGGATCTTTCCGTCGCGCTTCTTTCGCATCGTTATCACTCGCTTGTTGCACCCAACGTACGTTGACAGCAACGGGTTCACGTTCTGGCAAGACGGTCCATGCCTCTTTGGGATAGCTCGGCAGCTGGCCGCGGTTGATGGCGTGCGCGTTCAGCACGATGCTGCTCGCCTCACCCTGGCGGAAGACCTCCGTAAGGCGCACGCTCGCGATGACATGCGAGCGCAGGATGTCCTTGAGCACGGAGCCCGGGCCGACGGCCGGCAGCTGGTCGACGTCGCCGACGAGGATGATGTGCGAGCCCTCCGGCACGGCGGTGAGGAAATAATTCATGAGCACGATATCCATCATCGAGACTTCGTCGAGGATGATGACGTCGGCTTCCAAGGGATCGTCCGCGTCCTTCGCGAACATCGCGCCCTCGCCGCCCTGCGCTTCGAGCATGCGGTGGACCGTCACGGCTTTGCGGCCTGTCGCTTCCGCGAGGCGCTTCGCCGCGCGTCCCGTCGGCGCGCCCAAAAGAATGGACAGCCCCAGTTTTTCCAAAATCTCGATCATGCCGCGCACGACCGTCGTCTTGCCCGTGCCGGGGCCGCCCGTCAGCACGAAGATGCCGGACGTCAGCGCGCCCTCGATGGCGGCGCGCTGGCCGGGCGCGAGCCGGAGGCCGGCGCGCACTTCCCATTTCTGCACGAGCGCGGCTGGATTCTTGACCTTGATGTATTCCGCATGATCGCGCAGAAACAGCAATTTCTCCGCCGTTTCCTTTTCCGCACGGTACAGAAGCGGCGGATAGACGAGCACGTCGCCGCCGACAGTCTCCGAGGCGAAATAGCTTTGTTCGAGCGCACGCGTCAAAGCCTCGCGCACGGCCGGTTCCGGCACGCCGAGCGTCTGCGCCGCGCGCTGCGCAAGGTAGTCCTCCGGCACGCAGCAATGGCCGTTCGTCGCCGTCTGGCCGAGCGTGTAGTCGAGCCCGGCGACGAGGCGCGCCGGGTCGTCGCGCTCGATGCCGACGCTGTGCGCGATGGCGTCCGCCGTCTGGAAGCCGATGCCGCTGACCTCGGCGGCGAGGCGGTACGGCTGATGCTCGAGCACGTCGATGGCAAAGGAACCGTACTGCTTGAAGATGCGCGCGGCGAACGTGCCTGAGAGGCCGTGATCCTCGAGCCACAGCATGAGATCGCGGAGCTCGGCGTGCTCCTGGTATGACGTCACAATCTTCTCGATCGTCTTCTTGCCGATGCCCGGGACATCTTTCAGGCGGTGCGGCGCCTGCTCGATGATGGTGAGCGTCTCCTCGCCGAACTGCCGCACGATGCGCCGTGCGAGCTCCGGCCCGAGCCCGTCGATGACGCCGGAGCCGAGGAACCGCTCGATGCCTTCGGCGCTCGTCGGCGCGCTGGCCTTCATGTGTGTCGCCTTGAACTGCAAGCCGAAGCGCGGATGCGTGACCCACCGCCCGCCAAGCTCGATCTGCTGGCCGACGAGCGGCGGCGCGCTCGGGAGCGTCACATTCACGCGCCCGCTTTCATGCAGAGGCTTCAGCCGCAGCACAGAAAACCGGCCATCGTCCGAGGCAAAAATAATGCTGTCCACGACGCCCGTAAGCTGCTCCTCGACGTCGTCGAAGCCGTCTAATGTTGTCTGTTGCAAAAGAGAGACGCCTCCTTTCAAATGAGAGTCCACGAAAGAATGTTCTATTGCTGAACGTAACATTCCAGCAGCCTTCCCCACAGGGGAAGGGGGACCGCGCTAGCGGTGGAAAGGGTCCCCTGTACGTTAGATGAGTTCGCACGTCATAACTCTTCGCGGGTGCGCGCACGAAAAGCTACAAGTGCCTGCGCGCACCGGCGACTTCAAACAATCTACTGATTCAAGGGACGTACAAGCGACCCTCTCCTGGCGCTGCGCTTCGCTCCGCGCCCGTCCTCTCCCTGAGGGAGAGGCTGCCGTTATCGCAACGTTCCGTTTCTATCTTTTCCTTATATTTCTCACCATAACAGTTACGCTTCCGTCAGCCGTTCCCATTTCGCATAACGTTCTTCAATCTCTTGCTGCTTTGCGGCGTAATCGTCCGCCAATTGCTGACTGCGCACAGGGTCGCTTTGGGCGGCGGGGTCGTTCATTTCGTATTCGAGGCCTTTGAGCTCGGCTTCGGCCATGGCGATCTCCGCTTCGGCGCGGTCGATGGCTTCCTGGCGCTTCGCGTCGCTCATGCTCTGGATGCTGCCGAGGAGGGCGGCATCCGTTTTGGCGTCCGCGGTGCGATTGTCTGCATGCTTGCTCGTAACGCTGGAACTCGTGACTCCCGCTTTTTTCTGCGCGGCGCGGGCTTTTTCTTTTGCGCGCTTCTCTTCGAGCTTTGCCCGCTCTGCCTGCGCTTCGCGTTCTTCGGCGGCCGCTGCCTCTTCTGCTTCCACGCGCTCGCGGTAGTAGCTGTAGTTGCCGTTGTACTCCGTGACCTTCCCGTCTTCGAGCACAAGCGTGCAGTTCGCCACTTTATCGAGGAAATAGCGGTCATGGCTGACGGCGAGGAACGTGCCGGGGTAGGCCATGAGCGCCTCCTCGATCGTCTCCTTCGCCGGGATGTCGAGATGGTTCGTCGGCTCGTCGAGCACGAGGAAGTTCGCGCCCGTCAGCATGAGCTTCAGGAACGCGACACGCGACTGCTCGCCGCCCGAGAGCTCGCCGATGCGCCGCAGCACGTCGTCGCCGTGGAACAGGAACGCGCCGAGATATTTGCGCGCCTGCTCTTCGTCAATGCCGAACGTGTACGTGATCTCGTCGAGGATCGTGCTCTCGGGGTGCAGCGTCTCGTGCTGCTGCGAGAAATAGCCGATCTTCACGCGGCTGCCGATCTTCACGCGCCCCGTCGGAGATTCGAGCTCGCCGATCAGCACGCGCAGGAGCGTCGTCTTTCCCGCACCATTCGGGCCCACGAGCGCCACGCCGTCGCCGCGCCGGATGAGCAGGTTCACATGGTCGAAAATCGCATGCGCGCCGTAGTGCCACGAGACGTCCTCGAGCTCGGCCACGCGCTCGGCGCACTCCGGCGGCTTGTGAAAGGCAAAATAATTGAACGTCGCATCCTCCGGCGGCAGCACGATGCGCTCGATGCGGTCTAATTGGCTCTGCCGTCCGCGCGCCTGCTTGCTCTTGATGCCGGCCTTGTAGCGGCGGATGTATTCCTCCGTCTTCTTGATGTGCTCCTGCTGCTTTTCGTACGCGGACTGCAGCGCGGCGCGGCGGTCGGTCTTGACGCGCATATAGTACGTGTAGTTGCCCTCGTAGTCCGTGACGTGCCCGCCGTCGAGCTCGAGGATGCGCGTCGCCACGCGGTCGAGGAAAAAGCGGTCATGGCTGATGATCAGCACGCCGCCGTGATAGTTTTGCAAAAATTTTTCCAGCCACTCGATGCGCTCGATGTCGAGGTGGTTCGTCGGCTCGTCGAGGAACAAGAAATCCGGCTCGCGCATGAGCGCCTTCGCGAGGCAGATGCGCGTCTTCTGGCCGCCGGAAAAATGCTGCACGTCCTTCTGGAAGTCCTCTTCCGTAAAGCCGAGGCCGTACGCGATGCGGCGCAGGCGGCTCTCGTAGTCGTAGCCGCCGAGGAGCTCGAAGCGGTTCAGCACGCGGCTGTACTCGTCAAGAAGCGTCGCCTCATCATCGCCCGCTGTCGTTCCGCTACCTCCGATTCCTCCATCAACGTCAGAACCCGCTGCCTCCGCAGGACGTGCAACGTCCGCCGCCCCGACGACTTTCATGCGTTGTTCCAACGCTTTCTTCCGTTCGCCGAGCGCACGGATATCGTCGAACGCGTGCTGGAACTCCTCGTACAGCGTGCCACCATGGAACGCCGCCGTCTGCTCGACGTAGCCGACGGTGTCATTCGTATCCCACTGGATGCTGCCGCCGTCGGACTCCTCCTGGCCGAGGAGGATCTTCATCAGCGTCGACTTCCCCGCGCCATTCGGACCCACGAAGCCCACCTTGTCGCCGCGCGCGACCTCGAAAGAAACGTCTTTGAACAGTTCATCGATACCGAAGGACTTCGAGAGGTTTACAACCTTAAGTGTACCCAAATTTGTCTCCTATCCATCAAACTACGCCTCCCCCCTTGGGGGAGGTGCCGAGCGAATGCGAGGCGGAGAGGGTAGCACATGAACTCATTCTGTATCCTTATCGATAGGAATGAGAATCCAGTTACTGCGTTACCCTCTCCGACCCCTTCGGGGCCACCTCCCCCAGAGGGGGAGGCATGGTTTGAATGACCGCTGTGCCTTAACGTCATGACATTACCCCCAATGGGGAGGCGTAATGACCGTCACTTCCGTCCCTTTTTCCCCGTCGCCCCATAGTCTCTGCCGATGTTGACAACCGCCTGGTTGCTGCTGCCGCCGTCCATGATGACGCAGGGGAACGGCATGCCGTAGAAGACGTCCGTGTTGCGCGTCGAGGTCGTGATGCTCGTCTTTTCCTTGGCATCCGTGCGGCCGGTCTCGACGCCCGAAATCTTGAAGCCCTTGCGCTTCAGGATGTCGGCGACCTCCGCGCCCGCGCCGTTGATGCCGCTGGAGTTGATGACCATGACCGTGATCTCCGACGGCTTCATCGGCTGCGTCTCGTCCTTCTTCTCGTCATCGCTGTCCGCTTCGTCCGCTTTCTTCTTTTCGTCGGCCTTCTCGATCTTCAAGCCTTTCGGCAGATCCTTTTCATAGGCGGCCGCTGCGTCCTCGGCAGCGGACTTCATATCCTCCGTGAACGGGATGCCGATCTCGCCCGCCAGCATCTCGCGCGTCGCGACGATGTCGGGGATCCAATAGCTGATGTCCTCATAATATGCTGGCGTGCCCGGCACCATGTCCGCCTCGAGGCCGGCGTCGTGGATGTCTTTGAGCTTTTGCGCGAAGTCGATCATTTCCGTCAGGCTCATGTCCGTCTTGACGGCGCCCGCGACTTCCTTGATGAGCTCGGGCAGGCGCGGCAGGATGGAGGGCGAGATGACTTTTTCGAGCACGGCCTTCATGAATTTCTGCTGCCGCCCGATGCGGCCGATGTCGCCTTCGCCGTCACGGTAGCGCACGTACTGGATCGCCTTTTTGCCGTCCATGTGCTGCTCGCCGGGATAAAGGTCGATGACGAGGCCGCCGTTGTCGTCCCACGGGTCTTCGTAGTGCATGCGCTTCTCGACCTTGATGTCGACGCCGCCGATCGCGTCGATGATGCGCGAGAACGCCGACGTGTTGATGATGATGTAGTGATCCATCGGCACGCCGAGGAGCTTCTCGACGGACGACATGCTGAGGCTGTGCCCGCCGAATGCGTAGGCGTGGTTCGCCTTGTCATAGCCGTGGCCTTCGATGGCGAGGCGCGTGTCACGCGGTACGGAGAGGAGCGCGCCCTTGCCGGAGTCCGTGTCGAGCGTCGCGACCATCAGCGTGTCGCTGCGCCCGACGTCGTCCGCGCGCTGGTCGACGCCGAGGATCATGACGTGCACGACATTCGCTGTCTGCATCGTCACGGCGCCCGTCTCCGCACCCGTCTGCCCGCGCATCGCGCCACGGAGTCCGAGGTTGTTCCACGCATACACGAGCCCGACCGCGATCAGGACGAGCGCGATGATCCATTTGACCCGGGCATAACTGCGCTTCGGCTTGCGCGTACTTCTCATAAGGGACTTCCTTTCTAAAAAATCTATCGCAAAACGTAACTTGTTGTTCCTGAAAAGTGGATAACCAATTTAGTATACCATGAACCGCCGCGCCGCGCTACCAAAAGCGCACACAAAAAATCTCCGCAAATGCATCGCATCTGCGGAGATCGCTGTGCCTGTGAAATTTTACATCAGCATCGACACGGCCGCGGCGCGGCTGTGGTTGTTGATGCCGCCCAAGGGGCCCATGACGGACTGGTTGAAGTTCTGGAGGCCTGCTTTGATGGCGAAGAGCGCGGCCTGCTGGAGCGTGTTGCTGCTCGCGAGGTTCACGGATTCTTTCGCGATGTCCGTGTCACCCTCCGTGCTCGCCGTGTCGTAGAGCATCTCGCTCTGCGTCGTGAGGTTGTCCGCCTGATAGCCGAGGCCCTGCTGCGCGGCGCCGATGTTCGTCGTCTGGTCAAGCGCCGTATTGAGCGCGCTATCGACCTTGTCGAGCGCGGCAGAGAGCGAACTCGTGTCCGTGAGGTCGATCGTGCTCTTGCCGTCCTTGTCCGTCAGGCCGAGGCCCTGCGACGTGAGGTTGCCGAGGGAGACATTCGTATAGCCGTCGACGCCCTGCACGGCAACAGACTGCGTGCCGTCGAGAAGCTGCTTGCCGTTGTACGTCGCGCTCGCGGCGTTCTCGTCGATGCCAGCGATGGTCTGATCCACACTCTTCTGGAGCGTGGCGAGATCCGTGTCGCCATTCGTGCCGTTCGCGGCATTGAGCAGCGTCGAACGCAGGCTCGTCAGCATGCTGACCGTATTGCCCGCCGCGCCGGCCGCCGTATTCAGCATAGCGTTTGCGTTCTGCGTGTTCGCTTTCGCCTGCTCCGTCGCGCCGATGTTCGAATACGTGCGCTGGAGCGTCGCATAGCTGGCCGGCCCGTAGCTGGCGCCAGGGTACTTCGAGCCCGTGGCAATGCGCTGGATGCTGCTGGCAGAGGAGGCGCCGTTATGATTATAAGTGCGGATGGAGCTGTTCAACCCGCTGAGAATGCTGCTGATGCTCATCGCTGATCTTCCTTTCTTGATAGCTGATGGGAGAGAGGCTAGTCTTCTAGCATTATTATAAGGCAACGTGTGGCAAAAAGAAAGAAGAATTGGATTGGATTTTGCAGGAGTCGAGCATCATATTTCTTAAAGAGAGGTAAATATGCGGGCGAGATTCCGCAGCCGTTCCTCGGAGGATGCGATGGCCTGTCCGAGGCGCCGGTCGACGAGGAGCTCGAGCGCCTGCGCCACGCGAGCGCGCTCCGCCCGCCAAGGGACGTCCGCGGGATGCTCCGTGAGGAATACGCCATAGCGCCGGACGCCTGCGATGGCGGCGGGGAGGTCTGCCGTGCCTGCGAGGTACGATTGGAGTAATGCGCCAACCATATTCCTTTCCTTGCGGATATTCGCCCCCCCGTCGGGGACATCCGTCAATCTGCGTCCTATGCCAAGAAAAAGGCTCAGCTCCGGCGTAAGTGGAACGTGTTGGACATGATCCAGCAACGGAACATCGTCTGTCAACGCAGACTCCGCTGGCTGCGCAAGCAATGAGGCCAACGCGGGCGGGCCGAGCAGGACGGCAAAGCCTTGCGGGGTCAGTGCGGCCGTCGCGCATCGAACCATACGTTGCAACGCTTCTCCCTGCGCCGCCAAACCACGCGCATCGAAGAGCAGCAAATCGAAATGGCCGTGCGGCAACAGGAGATGCGTGAGGTCCGTGCGAATCGGATGCACGCCCTCCGGCACATCGCCAGTATCCATGAGCGGCGCAGCCGCCGTGATGGAGAGCGTGGCGCGCACAGGCATATCCTCCACGGGGGTTGGAACAACTTCCGACAGAAGCTCGGACGCTAGGCGCAAGCAGGGACTCGCGATGGACGCGCCGACGAAAAGCAAGTGCGCCGCATGCGGGACGGCGAGGAAATGTTTCAGCAAAAGCAGCGCTGCCGCCGCATCCCCCGCAAGCGCCGCGCCGCGGCCTGCCGCAGCGGCCGTCTGCAAGTGCCGTCGGATGTCGGCGGCCAGCGGTCGCTCCTGCCCCGTCTCCTGCCCGAAGCCCGCGAATTGCTCCTTGAGCAGGCTGCGGCACGACGCATTGCTGACATTGTCCTCCGCATCGAGCAAGAGCGCGCGCCGTCCGTCGTCGAGCACGAGCGCGAAGAACCGCCCGTCAAATGAAATCTGCGCCATCGAGCTCCTCCTCTCCAAAGAGCAAATACTGCAGTCGCCGCACAATCTTCACGAAATCAAACACCTCGCGCCCATACGAAAGCGCCGCCTGCCCGCCGCGAAGGACGAGCGCAGGATCGGCACATGCCCTCGCAAGACAGCCCGCCAGCGCCCGCACATCGCCAATCGGATAATGCATCCCGCACGCGCCGCCCGCAATGATGTCCATCGCGCCATCCACATCAGACGTCACCATATAGCACCCGCCGAACAATGCCTCCGAAACGACATTCGGCGTGCCGCCTTCGCTTGCTGACATCAAAGCGAAAATCTTAGCCCGCCGATATTCCGCATAGAGCTTCGCCTTGTCGTAAATGCCGCCCGTGAAAACAACGCGACCATCAAGTTCTGGATGCTCGCGTTCGAACTGCTCTTTGAACGGAAGTAAATGTGCATCGATGCCACCGACCAGCCGCAGCTGCCAATCGGGAAACTGTCCGGCAATCTGCGCGAACGCCAGCATGAGGTCTTCCGTCCGCTTCTCCGGCGAACCAATGCGCGCGACCTCGAGAATGATATTTTCCTTTGCAGAAAAATCTGGCGCTTGATACGCCCCACTCAAATCATAAAAACCGTTCGGCAGATAATCTGCACAAATCGGCCATTTCGTGCTGAGCCATTCCTGGATTTTCCGGCAGCTCGCCCCGATGACATCGCATTCGCCGAGAAACCACAAGAGCTCCGGCGTCTGCGGGATGCGGTCTTCATAATAGCTGTTCGCATCCATCTCCAGATAGATTTTCCCATCCGGCCGCAACTCGCGATAGCGCTGCACGATGGGGAAATAAAACGGGAAGACGCCGTGCAACACGAGCACATCCATATCGTCGATGTGCGTCTCGAGATAAGCCAGCTGGTGCTCCATCTCGGGGCTCTCGAGCAAATCGAGCTCCAGCCCGGGGACATCTTTTAATGCCGGATATTCTCCGACACGCCCGCCGACCATGACAGCATGCCAGCCCCAGAGCTTGTGAAAAAGATACGGCACGAGGCCGCAATTCTTCGTAATCTGCTGGTTGTTCCAGCCGCGATATGGCGCAAACGCGTAGATGCCACGACGACGTGTTTTCTCCGACATATCGATCCTCTTCCTAAAGATTGGTCAGCTCGGCATAAGCCCTCGCTTCTCGAAGCGCCTTCTTCGGCTCGTCCGCAAGTGCTTTCATGCAAGCCTCAAACACTTCTTCTTCCCCAAGTGACTTCGCAAGTTCGCGCAACTTCCAGCGGAAAAAAGTATAAATAACCGCGCTGATCTGATGCTTCGCTCTCGCATCTGGAAACATCGCTTCGCCTTGCCCCCAACGCGTGATGCCGTCCACCGCACGCGCCATCGCAACGGCATAACGGCGCGCACGCTCCATCCCACTGGTCGTCACGATGGAGCCAGGGCGCTGGCGATATTGATAAAGGACATCTGGAATCAGAATATAACGTGCTGCCGTGAGCACACACTGATAATGAAAGGTGACATCGGGTGCTATCGGCATATCATAAAATTCAATATGATGCTCGTCTAAAAACGCCTTTCGAAAAATCTTGCTCCAAGGTGCAAGATGCACGGGACCATGAAAAAAGAAATCCAAACGAACCTGCAAGTCATCCTTTAATTGCGCAGGCGCCTTGAATCCCTGAACGACGGCTCCATCTCCCGGCGTCTTCTGAAACATCTGATACATGCCTTGCACGACATCTGCTTGCGTCTCCTCAGCCATAGAAAAAAGCCGCTCCAGATAATTTGGAGAAACAACATCGTCATCATCTACAAAAGCCACGTACCGCCCACGGCACATTTCCATTCCCAAGCTATACGCCAACGCCGCCCCACGATTCCAGCGACGTTTCACCAATCGAATCCGATCGTCTTCCGCCGCACATTTCTCCGCAATCTCACGGCTGCCATCCGTCGAACCATCTTCGACAAGAATCAACTCAAAATCACGAAATGTCTGGGCCAAGATGCTGTCGAGACACGCCGCAAGATACGACGCGACATTATAAATCGGCACAATGACGGAGATGGCAGGAGTCTCTCTCTGTCTGTCTGTCTGTCTGTCTGTCTGTCTGTCTGTCTGTCTGTGAAATCATGTTCCATCTTGCACCCCTTGTCAAGCCTCCGCCTTTCCTTCACACGCATTGTATCTGCTTACTGAGCTCAGAGCCTTTCGAAGTCCTTCCCCGATGGCAGCGCATCCTTCAAAATCTCCGGCAGCTCGCGCGTCAGCTGGTACGCGCTCACGCCCATCGGCTTCGTCATGTCGCGCAGGGAATATTCGGCGACGATGTCGTTTTTTCCTTTGCAGAGGATCAGCCCGATCGTCGGCGCATCGCCCTCGCCGCGCATCTGGCTGTCCACTGCGGACAAGTAAAAATTTAATTTGCCCGCATACTCCGGCTGGAACGCGCCGGTCTTGAGCTCGATGACGAAATAGCAATGAAGCTTCACGTTGTAGAACAAGAGGTCGATGTAAAAATCTTCCCCGCCGACGACGATGTGATATTGATGGCCGAGGAATGCAAAGCCCTGGCCGAGCTCGAGGAGCATCTTTGTAATGTTGTGGACGAGCAAATCTTCAAGCTCGCGTTCCATCATATCTTGCCGCGTTCCAATAAAATCGAAAACGTATGGATCTTTCAACTGCTGCTTTGCAAGCTCGCTCTGTTCCGGCGGCAGCAAACGATCAAAATTCGTAATCTTCGTTGCTTTCGCCTGACGATGGTAAAGTTGGCTCTCAATCTGATGGATCAGAACTGCCTGCGACCATCCATACTGGATATCTTCTTTCGCATACCACACACGTTCTGGTTCCGATTTGACCTTATCAAGCAATGAAATGATATGTCCCCATGGCAATTTTGCAAAGAGTCTTTGCAAAATCTCCCTCTCGGAAATTTCACTTGCAAATTTCTTCATGTAACGCAGATTTCGCGCAGAAAACCCCTTGATATGTGGGAAACTGCTCTGAATCTCTTTGGAAAGGCGATTGATAAATGCGCTTCCATAATCCATGTGGAAGTTCAACTGATCTCCGATGTTCCAATACAGCAGGATCATCTCCTGATTCACCTGCCGCAAGGCGCGATGCTGTGCTGTGCGGATTTCCTGCTTGATCGATTCAATAAATGTGGCCTGCTCCTCGCTGAGAAGCTTCCCTGCGGATGCGTCTTCCATATGTGCGCCCTCTTCAAAACAAATCGCTATGCGTCCCTGTTCGTGTCAGATAGAGAATCAATTCTTCCTCCACCTTCTCATAAACGAGCAACCAATCCGGCGTGACATGACGCTCTCGACAACCATCGGCCAGATTTTATACATCGGACAGAAGCTCCTTCATCATCGTATCGACATCCGTATACATTTCCCCTGCCGACGGATTCTTTTTCATTTGCCGAACTTCTTCCAATGCTTCGCGCGTTTCCCGATTCGGCACTTCTCTTCCAATCGAGAACGGAATCCGCTGCTCGTCCACCGTCTTCTTTGCAAAGACATTGAATGCCGTTGTCATCGTCAGTCCGACATCTTTGCAAAATGCTTCAAAAGCGCTCTTGAGATCCGCGTCCATGCGAATGTTGATGTTTGTGCTGGACATATGTGTCACAACCTTTCTTTCCTACATTTTATTTTCATTGTATCGTGATTTATTTACAACGTCAATCATTTTGAACTCATTCACAGAGCAACGTTTTCTTCCGCATCTTTTGTCACGGCGAAAGAAATTCCGTCCTCCCCGCGAGATACAGCGGCACATTCGTAAATGCTCCGTCCTTCCGGTAATTCCGCGCCGAGAAGCGGAAGGCTGTTTTCGGTTGATATTTTTCGAGATACTGGCGGAAGCTCGTCGCCTGCTTCATCGTGCCCGCCTTCACCTCGACCGGCACAATGTCCCCATGCAGTTGCAGGAGGAAGTCGATCTCGTGCTGCGCATCCGGCGCGTAGTAGTGCGGTGCGGCAGGGAGCTTTCCAAGGAATTGCTGAAGCACGAAATTTTCCGTCATCGCACCTTTGAATGGGAATGCCTTGTCAAAAAGGATCGCCTCGTTTTCCACCTCGCCCATCGCATTCAAAAGGCCGGTATCGAGGAAAAAGAGTTTGAAATGGTTCTGTATTTCGTACGCCTTGAGCGGGTAGCCCGGCTGCGCGACGTTGTAGATCCGATGCAGGATGCCGGCCGAGACGAGCCATTCGACCGCTTCTTCGAATTCACGCGCCCGCGCGCCTTTTTTCACGAGGCCGTATGTGAATTTTTCGTTTTCGCGCGATAGCTGCGGGATGATGCTGCGATATACCATGAGGATACGCGCGGCGTTCACACGGGCGTTGTGCTTCGTGAAGTCGTTTTCGTAAAGCGCGAGAATGGCGCGCTGGAGCTCGCGCACGCGGTGCGGATCGCGCGCGTCCGCCCATGCCGCGACACACTCCGGCATGCCGCCGATGATGAGATACGTGCGGTACGCCTCCATCAGGCGCTCGTGGAACGCATCGGGGATCGCCGCGCCCGGCTGCAAAGCCTCGTACATCGCCGCGAGCTTCCTGTCCGCCGCCGCGAGGAACTCCGCGAATGTCATCGGGAAAATGGAGAGCAGGTCGACCTGACCGACAGGATACGAATGCGGCGCCGCGAGATACGTCCCGAGCAGGCTGCCCGCCGCGATGATGTGCTGGCCTGGCATCTGCTCGCGGAAATATTTCAGCGCATTCAACGCATCAGGACATTCTTGCACCTCATCGAAGAGCAGGAGCGTCTTGCCTTCTCGAATCGGCTCGCCGTGCAAGAGCGACAAGAGCTCGACAAGCCGCGCAGGATTCTTCGTCTGCGCAAACAATCCTTTCAAATCTTCTTCTTCATCAAAGTTGCAATACACGACGTTTTCATAATGCCGCCGCCCGAATTCCCGCATGAGCCACGTTTTCCCGACCTGCCGCGCCCCGCGCAGCACGAGCGGCTTCCGGTTCTTCCGCATCTTCCAAGCCAAAAGAGCCCCCATCGCATTTCGTTCCACAGCATCCGCCTCCTTGCAAGCACCGATTTACACAAAATATCCTATGTTTTTGCTTTCATTTTACACATTTTCCGTCGCTTTCGCTAGATGATTTTACACATTTTTCGAGAGTGCGATGTTTTCCTTCTGTATTCGATCCGTACAAAAACGCAAAACAGCCCTGACCCGCGCGAGAATGTTCCTCGCAAGGATCAGGGCTGTCCATTTGCAATTTTATTTCCGGCTCGCTGCGACGGCGGCGAATGCCTTGCCTGCCGCCTCGATCGTGCGGTCGATGTCTGCGTCCGTGTGCGCGCCGCTCATAAAGAGCGTCTCGAACTGGCTCGGCGCGAGGTAGATGCCTTGCTCGAGCATGGACTGGAACCAGACTTTGAACGCTTCCTGGTCGGACGCGCAGGAGTCATCAAAGTTCCAGACTTCGTTTTCATTGAAGAAAATGCCGAACATGCTGCCGGCCTGGTGCGCCTGGATCGTCACGCCGGCCTTCTTCGCTTGCTCCTGCCAGCCGAGCAGGAGCTTTTTCGTCTTGAGCGTCAAGACGCGGCTGTAGTCGGGCTGGCCGGGCTCGGGCTCTTTTGTGATGATCTTCAGCGTCTCGATGCCGGCCGTCATGGCGAGCGGGTTGCCCGAGAGCGTGCCGGCCTGATAGACGGGGCCTGCAGGCGAGACGCGTTCCATGATCTCGCGGCGGCCGCCGTACGCGGCGACGGGCAGGCCGCCGCCGATGATCTTGCCGAGCGTCGTGAGGTCCGGCGTGATGCCGTACGCCGCCTGCGCGCCGCCGAGCGAGGCGCGGAAGCCGCACATGACTTCGTCGAAGATGAGCAGCGTGCCGTGCGCCTCCGTGAGCTCGCGCATCGTGCGCAGATACCCCTGGCGCGGCGGGACGCAGCCCATGTTGCCTGCGACCGGCTCGACGATGACGGCCGCGATTTCGTCGCCGTGCTCGTCCATCACTTGCTGGAGCGCTTCCACGTCATTATAAGGAACGGTCAGCGTGTCCTGCGCCGTGCCCTTTGTCACGCCCGGCGAACTCGGCACGCCGAATGTCGCCATGCCGCTGCCGGCATTCACGAGCAGGCTGTCGCTGTGGCCGTGGTAGCAGCCGATGAATTTCAGAATCTTGTCGCGGCCCGTGTAGCCGCGCGCGAGGCGGAGTGCCGACATCGTCGCTTCCGTGCCGGAATTCACCATGCGGATCATCTCGACGGACGGATAGACGGACTGCACGAGTTTCGCGAGCTCGCTTTCGAGGAGCGTCGGCGCGCCATAGCTCGTGCCGCGCGTCACGGCCTCCTGCAGCGCCTTGACGACGTTCGGATGCGCATGGCCGACGACCATCGGCCCCCACGAGCCGACGTAGTCGATGTACTCGTTGCCGTCGATATCAAAAATGCGGTCGCCCTCCGCGCGCGCGATAAACGGTGGATTGCAATCGACGTTCGCGTACGAGCGGACAGGACTGTTCACGCCGCCGGGCATGAGCGTTTTCGCTTCGTTGAAAGCTTCGAGAGATTTCGAGAGATTCAGCATGAAAGTTCCTCCATTCATAGAAGTTACCATCTGTTGCTAAACGTTGCAAATACAGCAGCCTCTCCCTCTGGGAGAGGTGCCGAGCGTCAGCGAGGCGGAGCGGGTACTAGGGTGCGATAGCCGAACAAAAAACATCATGCTAACATGGCAGAACGTCCTCAGAAGTCGTACTGCTATGTTAGGAACATAATATTTGCTACAAATCGCACCCAAGTACCCTTTCCACCGCTACGCGGTCCCCCTTTCCCAAAGGGAAAGGCTGCTAGACAAGTGACAATCGCAACAGAGCAAAAATATTCTGCGAACTCAACAATTTCTTATACTTAGTTTTCTTCCCGCAGCCACTTCGCTGCATCGATGGCGTGATACGTGATGATGATGTCAGCGCCGGCGCGTTTCATGCTCGTGAGCGTCTCGAGGACGATGCGCTTTTCGTCGATCCAGCCATTCGCGGCGGCGGCTTTCACCATCGCGTACTCGCCGCTGACATTGTACGTCGCGACGGGCAAATGGATATGGTCGCGCACCTGGCGCACGATGTCGAGGTAGGCAAGCGCCGGCTTCACCATGATGATGTCCGCGCCCTCCATGATGTCGAGATCCGTTTCCTTCAGCGCCTCGCGCGCATTCGCCGGGTCCATCTGGTACTGGCGGCGGTCGCCGAACTGTGGCGCGCTATCGGCGGCATCGCGGAACGGGCCGTAGTAGCCAGAAGCGTATTTCACAGCGTAGCTCATAATCGAAACGTTGAGGAAGCCATGCGCGTCAAGGTCCTCGCGGATGGCGGCGACACGGCCGTCCATCATGTCAGACGGCGCGACGATGTCGGCGCCAGCTTCGGCCTGCGACGTCGCGACTTTTTGCAAAAGTTTCAGCGTCTTATCGTTATCGACGTAATGGCCTTCGAGATGACCGCAATGGCCGTGCGTCGTGTACTGGCAGAGGCAGACGTCACCAACGATCATGAGGTTCGGAACCTCTTTTTTGATCGCCGCGATCGCGCGCTGCACGGGGCTCGTCGGATCCCACGCCGAGCTGCCGTCCGCGTCCTTGTACTCCGGCAAGCCGAAGACTTCGACGGCCGGGATGCCGAGCTCATCGAGCTCTTTCGCAAGCTCGACGGCGTTGTCGACGGACAGGTGGTAGCAGTTCGGCATGCTCGGGATTTCTTCCTTCACGTGCGTGCCGGGCACGACGAAGATCGGGTAAATGAAATCCTTCGCAGAAAGCGTCGTCTCGCGCACCATAGCACGCATATTCGGCGTGATGCGCATGCGGCGGGGACGGAGTTTTTGGGTGTACATGAAAATGCATCTCCTGTGAAAAGTGACTTGAGAGTAAATCGTATCGTTCTATTGCCGAACGTCACTCTTACAGCAGCCTCTCCCTCCGGGAAAAGCAGACGCAAGGCGCTTTAGCGCCTATGCGGTCGCTTTATCCTTTAGGTAGAGGGGGACCGCGTCAGCGGTGGAGAGGGTACAAGGGTGCGATATCGAAGCAATGAAATCGTTTTTCCATAGCAATACGATTCCAGAGTACGCATCGCTATGGAATGTTCCATTAAATTGTTACAACCAGCACCCAAGTACCCTTTCCACCGCTTCGCGGTCCCCCTTCCCCGGAGGGGAAGGCTGCGCATGGAGTTACGGTCGGCATTCTATCAAACTAATCGATAATTCATCAAATGTTACAAAGCTTCTCGAATCGCCGCGACCAATCCATCAATCGTATACGTCTCGGCAACGATATCCGGCGCGATGCCGTTCTTCTTCGCAGTTTCCGCCGTGACAGGCCCAATGCAAGCGGTTTTCGCGTGCGCGAGCGGCTCCGCGTCGCCAAGGATTTTGACGAGGTTCGTGACGGTCGAGGAACTCGTGAACGTGACGATGTCGTAGCCGCCTTGTTCGAGCTCTTGCCGCAAGGCCACGCCGTCCGCTTCCGCCGTGACGGTCTGGTAGACGGGTGCGACATCGATGGTGTAGCCTTGCTCACGCAGGGTTTCGGGCAAGATTTCACGGGCTTGCTCCGCTCTAGGAATCAAGATGTTTGCATGCGGCGGGAGCTTGCCCTTGAGCGCGTCGAGGATGCCTTCAGCACGATAGACCGTCGGAACGACATCGGCGCGGATGCCATACGTCGCGAGCTTTTCCGCCGTCGCAGAGCCGATGGCAGCGACTTGCGCGTAGCCGAGGGCACGCGTGTCTTTGCCGGCGTTTTCCAAACGCTGGAAGAAGCGCTCGACACCGTTCGTGCTCGTGAAGATGATCCATTGATAGTCGCAGAGTTTCGCAATCGCTGCGTCAATCGCCGCATAACCATCCGAGGGATCTGCTAATGCAATGGCCGGAACTTCGCGAACGTCGGCGCCTAATTGTTCAAGCGCCATCGTCAGTTTCGAAGCCTGTGCACGGGCACGTGTGACAAGGACGCGTTTACCGAACAGCGGACGCTGCGCAAGGTTGTCAAACCACTGCAGTTCCTCACGCAGCTTCACGACTTCACCGACGATGAAGATGGCCGGTGGCTTCAGGCCGTTCTTTTCCACATCCTCGGCTGCCGTGCCGACGGTCGTCGTCAGCACGCGCTGCTCGGGCTTCGTGCCCCAGCGGATGACGGCGGCAGGCGTCTCGGGATCGCGGCCGTATTTCACGAGGTTCTCCGTGATCGCCTTTAGGTTCGCGATGCCCATGAGGAAGACGATCGTGTCCGTCGCGGTCGCGAGCTTTTCCCAGTTCACATCGCCGTCGGTCGTCGGGTCCTTGTGCCCCGTAACGACGGCGAACGAGCGCGCGATGGCGCGGTGCGTGACAGGGATGCCGGCGTACGCGGGCACGGAGATGGCGGACGTGACGCCCGGCACGATCTCAAACGGCACGCCCGCTTTGCGCAGGACGATGCCTTCCTCGCCGCCGCGGCCAAAGACAAACGGGTCGCCGCCCTTCAGCCGCACGACGGTCTTGCCAGAAATGGCCTTCGCGGCAAGGAGCTCGCTGATGCCCTCTTGCTTCATCGTGTGATGCGCCGAGATTTTGCCGACATAGATGCGCTCGGCACTTTCGGGTGCCCACTGCAAAATACGAGGATCGGCGAGGTGGTCGTAAACGACGACGTCGGCGCGCTTCAGGCATTCGATCGCCTTGAGCGTCACAAGGCCATAGTCACCAGGGCCGGCGCCGACAAGATAAACGGTTGCGGGATTCTTGGTGGTCATAGGTTCTCCCTTCGCAAATGACTGTTGCAAAATTATCTATTGTTTCTATCTGTTGCCAAGCGTAACGGATTCAGCAGCCTCTCCCTCTGGGAAAAGCAGACGCAAGGCGCTTTAGCGCCTATGCGGTCGCTTTATCCTTTAGGTAGAGGTGCCGAGCGTCAGCGAGGCGGAGCGGGTACTAGGGTGCGATAGCCAAACAAATACATCATATCAGCATAGCAGCACGCCCTCAGCAATTGTACTGCTATGTTAGAAACATCATATTTGTTACCAATCGCACCCAAGTACCCTTTCCACCGCTGACGCGGTCCCCCTTTCCCTGAGGGAAAGGCTGCGGAACGTGTGACAATCAGCCATCTAAGAAACTATCGGCTAAATACAACAGCCATTTTCATTTTATTTCCGATCGAGCAGCAGCCCGATTTCATGCATAATTTCAATGCCACCCATATCGAGCAGCTTGTCCGCCAATTTCGTACCAAGCGCTTCGGCCTCTTCTTTTTTGCCATGAACACTGTCACGATACAGCCGTTTCCCGTCGAGCGAGGCAATCACGGCTTCAACATTCAAACTTTCGCCGTCCGGCGTCGCGTACACGCCGACCGGCACTTGGCAGCCGCCTTCGACTCTTGCGAGGAAGGCGCGTTCGGCGCGAGCGCAGGCAACGGTTGGTGCGTCGTTCAGGAACGCGACGAGGTCGCGGACGGTCTTGTCGTCCTCGCGCGCTTCGATCGCGAGCGCGCCCTGGCCAACGGCGGGCAGGATCATGGATTTCGGCAGGACCGCCGTGATGCGGTCGCCGAAGCCGAGGCGCTTGAGGCCGGCGACGGCGAGGATGGCGGCATCGTATTCGCCGGCGTCTAATTTCGAGAGACGCGTGTTCACGTTGCCACGCAGGTCTTTGACGACGAGGTCGGGCCGCTGGTGGAGAATCTGCGCCTTGCGGCGCAGGCTCGATGTGCCGATGACGGCGCATTTCGGCAGCGCGTCCAGCGATGGGTACGCGTTGCTGACGAAAGCGTCACCCGGGTCGTAGCGCTCCGTGATGGAAGTAATCGTGAGTCCGTCCGGCACTTCCGTCGGCATGTCCTTCAGGCTGTGCACGGCGAGGTCGATCTCGCCCGCGAGCATGGCCTGCTCGAGCTCTTTCGTGAACAGGCCTTTGCCGCCGATCTTCGCGAGCGGCGCGTCGAGGATCTTGTCGCCTTTCGTCGTCATGAGGCGTTCCTCGACGACAATGCCCGGATATTCTTGGCGCAACCGTTCCGCCACGTAATCCGCCTGCCAGAGCGCCAGCTTGCTGCTGCGCGTGCCGATCGTGAGCTTTTCCATGGGAAGCGTGTCGCCTGCCGGGATGTCCATCGGCTTTGCTTCACTCATTCTCTGTTCCCTCGCTTCCTGTTTCTGCGGCGTGGAGCGCGTGGCGCTCTTCGCGCGTGCCCGTCGCGCCGAGCGTGTCGAGCTTGAAGAGCGCCCGCATCGCGTCGATGTAAAAGCGCTCGTCCGGCGTGCCAGCCGACGCGTTGATTTTCATCATCGGCGTGCGCAGGATCTTGCGCACGATCATCTTCGTCATGTGGTCGATGTGCCGCCATTCCTGGCTGTCAAGCGCGGCGAGCTTCGAATGCCAGCGGCGCATCTCGCGTTGGCGGATGCGCTCGCAGCGCCGCGACAAGAGCGCCATGAGCGGCTGCAGGCGCAGGTACTGGAAGCGGTCTTCGATGGACTGGATTTCCTCTTCGACGATGGTTTCCGCCGCCTTTGCTTCCTCGCGGCGCTCGGCCTTGTGCTCGTCGACGACGGCCTCGAGCGCGTCGATGTTGTAGAGCGTGATGCCTTTCACCGCGCCGACCTCGGGATCGACGTCGCGCGGCACGGCGATATCGATGAAAAAGGAGGGCCGCCCGCGCCGCTTCGTCATGTACTGCTGCGCGTCCCACGGTTTCACGACGTAGTGCGGCGCGCCCGTCGACGTCACGATGACGTCCGCGTCCGGGCAGTTTTTCAGCGCCCCGTCAAACGGCACGGCCTCGCCGTGGAATTTCGCCGCAAGCGCCTCGGCCCGCTCGATATGACGATTCGCGACGTAGATCTGCGTCACGCCGTGCGCGACGAGATGCTGCGCCGTGAGCTCCGACATCTTGCCCGCGCCGAAGATCAGCGCTGTCTTGTTTTGCAAACCGCCGAGTTTTTCGGCCGCGAGCTCGACGGCGGCGTAGCTCACGGACACGGAATTGAACTGGATGCGCGTCTCCGTGCGCACGCGCTTACCTGTCGTGATGGCGCGGTGCATAAGCGTATTGAGCACCGTCGACGTCGTGCCGGCCTCGCGCGCGATGGCGTAGGCCTCTTTCACCTGCGAGAGAATCTGTCCCTCGCCAAGCACGAGCGAATCGAGGCTCGCCGCGACGCGGAAGAGATGCCGGATGCAGTCCTCGTCCATGCGCGCATAGAGATACTCGTCGATGTCCTCGTCCGTCCCCGCGAGGTCAAAGAAAAACTGCCGCACGGCCTCGAGCCCGTCGTCGGCCTCGTCCGCCACGGCGTAGATCTCGCTGCGGTTGCACGTCGAGAGCACGACGACCTCGTCGAGCCCCGCGTAATCGTTGAGATTCGCGAGACCCTGCTGGATGGACGATTTCGGGATGGAAAATTGTTCGCGCACCTCGACGGGCGCCGTCTTATGATTCAGCCCCAGACAAATGAGCTGCATGGATGACCTTCTCCTTTGCTTCCTGGATGTGCCCCGCTCTCACGAGTGCCAAAATGTCAGGGTTTAATGCCTGCCGCCAAAATGCTTCGCGGTCGCGCGGCGTCGCAAGCTTCACCTTCATGTCGTCCCGGAGCGCGGCGACGATCTCGAGCCAGTCGCCAAACGCCGTCGGGAAAAGCTCTTCGAGCTGCTGCCTGAGCGCCCGCGAGAGTCCCGGCGAACCGCCGTCCGTCGAGACGGTAAAGAGCAGCCGCCCACGCGCGAAACTTGCCGGCACCGTGAAATCCGAGAGCGCAGGCTGCGCCGGCGCATTGACGAGCACGCCGCGCGCTTTCGCCGCCTGCGCCGCCCGCGCATTCACCGCCGCGTCATTCGTCGCACAGATCACGAGAGACGCGCCGTCGAGGTCGCGTTCCTCGTAGCCGCGCCGCTCCCATCGCACGCGCCCCGCCATCGCGAGGCTCGCGAGATCGAGGACAGCCTCCGGCGCGACGACCGTCACGCGCGCCTCCGCACGCACGAGCGTCCGCACCTTCCGGAGCGCCACCGGCCCGCCGCCGAGCACGACGCACGCGCGCCCTTTCATCTCGAGATTCATCGCATATTTCATGAAGAACCTCCAAAAGTGAACTGCGTTCACAATCACAATCATTACTTTCGTCTATTGTAGCACGCAAAAGAAACCGTGTCCACGGCAAAGCGCCGACGGACGCGGATTCTTTTCGAGCTTCATTTTCTTATTGAGGAAGCGACTGTCTTCGTGCTATACTAATTTTGCCGCCTACCTCCATCCCACAAGATTTTGAGACGAGGGAGGTGATTCCCTTGGGTGATATTCTTTCCACATTGGTCATCAGCATCATCGCTGGCCTCATCGCCAACGCGCTGTACGACCGCATCCGCTCCCGGCGGCATTAAATTTCTCGTGCGTCCGCTCGGTCTTACCAACTGATGACGCAAAAATCCCCCTGCGGTTTACCAGGCCGCAGGGGGATTTTTGATTCGGTGATCACAATGAGTGAACCACTATTCTTTCCACTTTTTACATCCCAAGTATAACACGGCTCGAATAACCTTGCAAGAAATTTTTTCACGCAAGGAGTGACATGTTTCTCAATACGGGATGCACGGCACATCTTCAAGCCGCCGTGCGACCGTCGGTTCTTCCGTCCCGAACGTATGCAGGATGTTGTAATTGCAATCGCACGCCGCCGGGATGCGGCCGGCTTCGCGGATGATCTCGACGATTTTGTTTTCCGTGAGCGCGCGCGGGCTTTTCGCGCCGGCGTCGTGGAGGATCGTCTCCTTGTGCACCGTACCGTCGATGTCGTCCGCGCCGAAGCCCAAAGCGACTTGCGCGACGGGGACGGTCAGCATGACCCAATACGCCTTGACATGCGGGAAATTGTCGAGTAGGACGCGCGAGATCGCCATCGTCCGCAGGTCGTCCCACATGCTCGTCTGTTTCACGCGCTTGCCGAGCTCCGTATGCGCGGGGAGGAACGGGAAGCAGATGAACGTCAGGAAGCCATGCGTCTCATCCTGCAGCGCGCGCAGCTTCATCAGGTGATCGACGCGCTCCTCAAGCGTCTCGATGTGCCCGTAAAGCATGGACGCGTTCGACTGGATGCCGAGTTCATGCGCCGTGCGCGCGACCGCGAGCCATTCGTCCGCTGTCGCTTTCTTCGGGCAGAGCTCGCCGCGCACGCGATCCGAAAGGATCTCCGCGCCGCCGCCCGCAATGGCCTGCAAGCCTGCCTCGTCACGCAGCCGCGTCAGCACCTCGCGCACGGAGAGGCCCGAGACTTTCGCAAAATGCGTGATCTCGACGCCCGTGAAGCCTTTGATGTAAAGCGTCGGGAACGTCTCGTGCAGCGCGCGCACGAGCCCGAGGTAATGCTCGAACGACCACGTCGGATGCAGGCCCGACACGACGTGGAGCCCCGCGAGATCCGGGTCGCGCATCGCGTCGCGCACGACGGCAATCGCCTGCGCCTTCGTCATCTCATACGCGCCGACGTCGTCCGCATCGCGGCCGAACGCGCAGAACTTGCAGCGGCTCGTGCAGATGTTCGTGAGGTTCACGTGGCAATTCACGTTGTAGTAGACGATGTCTCCATTCAGCCGCCGCCGCACGACATCCGCCATCGCGCCGAGCCACGCGAGATCGTGGCAGTGGAACAGCCGCACGCCGTCCTCGCGCGTCAGCCGCCGTCCCTCCAAAATTTTTTCTTCGATGTCTTCATAGCCTTTCGAAGCGAGCAAAAAACTCTCCCCCTTGTTTTTCCGTAAACATTCGTTTGCATTATATCATTGTCTGTCTTATATTGGAAGGAAAGGTTTTGGTAATGCAAAAGGCCCTTGCGGGTTACCAAGCCGCAAGGGTCTTTTAATTCGGTGATTGCTGGAAACTGCAATCTCATAACGTTGTTTGTATGATAGTGCTTCCTCGAAAATCTGACAAGGAGTTTCGCCATGCGGATTGCCCGATTTCACATCGTCGCTGCTCTCTTCACAATGATGGTTATCACTACATTTACGTTCTTCGCGGCGCACCGCACGCCGCCGCACGCACAGGTGCACGTCGCGATCCTGCGCACGTCCTCCGACGACGTCTGCCGCGCCGTGCAGCAAGGCATCGAGCACGGTCTTGCAGGCGAAGGCTACGTCGAGGGAGAGAACCTCACGATCGACCGGCGCGGCGCGGACGGCGATCCCGTGCGCCTCGCATCGCTCGCAAAGTCTGTCGTCGCAAGCCAGCCCGACCTCATCTTCGCGGTAGGCTCAGAAGCCGCGAAGGCCGCCGCGCACCAGACGACGAAGACGCCCATCGTCGGCGCCGCCGTCTCCGACTACGTGACCGCCGGCCTCGTGAAAAACGAAGCCGCCCCCGGCACGAACGTCACGGGCGTCAGCGACCGCTACGAAGTCTCGTCCGCCGTCACGCTCTTAAACGGCATGCTGTCCTCGCACGCGCTCGTCCTCGACCACGAAAAAAACGGCGAAGCCGCCGCCGCCCTCGCCGCCCGCATCCTCGCCGGCCAATCACCAGCGCGCATCCCCGTGCAGCATGCGACGGTGCGGTGAAAGAAAAATTCATCCGTTCGCCAGCAGATACATAGCCAGTTGGTTCAGGCTCACGCCTTCCTCTTTCGCGCGCATTGCCAAGCGCTTGTGCAAGCTCTTGGGAATCCGCAGATTGAATCTCCCGCTGAATGCTTCCTCCCGAAGCGGCTCGGGGATTTCCATGCCATCCGCGAGTGCCGTAGAAATCCACGCCTCTTTCGCATCCTCCAGCATTTCGAGGATTTCCGCTCTCGTCTCTCCTTGCGTGATGCAGCCAGGGAGCTCCGGGATAGAACCGACATATCCGCCAGCGGGGTCAGCCTCGATCACTTCCCGGTACGGGAGGCTCATGTAATACACCAAATCTTTTTCCATCGCAAAAACCTCACTGTGCATCCAATGCAGCAATCACATGACGAACATAAATTTCCTTCACATAAGCGCCATGCTTCGGAACAGTCAGGATCGTTCCGTTCTTGCGAAACGTGTAGTGACTGCTGCCTCCGCTCGGTTGCGTGCATTCATACCCATATTTCGTTAAGATTTTCTTAAGTTCTTCAAACTTCACCGACTTGGGGTTGTTTCGGATCCGCAACAACAATTTTTCAAACTGACTCAACGCCTGCGTCCTCCCTCTTCTCATATAGTACCATATACAGTATCACTTTACAAGAAAATCTTGACGCAGACTCTGCCTCTGGCTATACTAAAGATATACGAAGGGAGCGTGATTTCCATGGCAACGACCATCGCCCGCTGGGGCAACAGCCAAGCCGTCCGCCTGCCGAAAGATATCCTCGCACGCACGGGGCTCCACGTCGGTGACAAGGTTTCCGTCTCGCAAGAAGGCACGTCCATCCGCTTGACGAAAGTGCCGCAGACGAAAGCCGAAGCATTCCTCGAACGATTCGGCGCATTCCAAGGTTCATGGCGTGCCGAAGAAGCGGACACGGGCGCAGCCGTCGGAAAGGAGCAGTTCGATGCGTGACTTCCCGAAAGCCGGCGACATCATCACGATTGATCTCGATCCGCAGAGTGGCCACGAGATCAAAAAACTCTGTCCTGCGCTCGTCCTCTCGAACGATGCCTTCAATCGCCTGACCGGCCTCGTCATGGTCTGCCCGATCACCTCGACGCATCGCGACTTCCCGCTCCACGTCACGCTCGACAACCGCACGCGCACGCACGGCGATATCCTCTGCGAGCAACTGAAGTCGCTCGATTACGGCGCCCGCCATTGGCGCTTCGCCGAAACTGCACCTGACGACATCACAGGTGCCGCGCTCGACATCTTGGAAGCGATCCTAGGGAAATAACTTCACACACACGCAAATGCCCCCGCAGGAATCTTCTCCCTGCGGGGGCATTCGTCTACACCTTGCACACCCATTTCCCGTACGTGAACCACGCCTTGCGCGGCATGGGCGAAGATGGCTTGAGCTTGCAGATGCTCTCGGCCTTAAAATGTCACCGTTGTTCTGTGTCTAAACGCCGGATTTCTTGCTCAATCGCCTCGACGCTAGGGAGTGAGCTCTCCCCTGCTTTCGGGTATACCTTCGCAAGCTCATATTCCGAAATACCGATTGGAACTTTCGTAGACTCCAACGCATATTGCGCCAGAACATCATTTTTGCTCTTGCAGACAAGCAAGCCAAGCGTCTCAGCATCCGTTTCATGGCGAAGTTGGTGATTGACTGCCGCCACATAGGTCCCGAGCTGACCAACGAAAGAAGGATCGAATTTCGTAACCTTCAGCTCGATGACAACATAACAGCGCAAACGCAAATGATAGAAAAGCAAGTCCGGCTTGATGACATCTCCACCGACGTTCAATTCTATTTGCCTTCCCACATAAGCAAAACCTTGCCCAAGTTCCAAAAGGAAGCGCGTGATGTTCTTCGTCAGCGCGTCTTCCAATTCTTTCTCGCGATATCGTTCCGTCAACGTCAAAAAATCAAAGCAGTACGGGTCTTTTGTGATTTCCTGGGCGAGGTCGCCCTCCGTTGCCGTGAGCCTGGATTTGAAATTCGTCACCGCCCTGCCTTGTCGATCGTACAGCCCGCTGTCGATGAAGTTCAACAACATGGAACGGCTCCAACCGTTTTCTACCGTTTTCTGCAAGTAAAATGCTGCCTTATCAGCTTCTTTACATTTCGAAAGGATGTACAGATGGTGTCCCCAAGGAACTTCAAAAAACGCCTCTCCCAATTTGCCAACAACCTGTTGGCAAATTGACGCATCCACATAAAAATCATGCCATTGCTTGATATAGCGCAAATTCGTATACGAGAGTCCTTTCATATCAGGGAACTCTCGTATCAATTCGCGGCTGAGCGATTTCAGGAATCCGTCTCCCCACGCATGAAGCGCCAATTCTTCCGCAATGTGTTCTCCCATGCGCCAATAAAGATGAATGAGCTCGCTATTGACGCGCACAGATGCACGAATCTGCGCCTGTCGTATGTCCGTCTTAACTTGCTGCACAAGCTTTTGGAAATCCGGTTCCAACAAATTAAACCGCTTTCCGTTTTTCTTCTCCGTCACTGATACTGCTCCCTATCAGAATCCATTCCGACATCACATCTTTCCATACCGATTGTATCATGCGCTCTGCAGATTTTCCAGCAAAGAATCTCCCGTGCGCAAATGCCCCGCAGGAATCAAGCGCACCAGCCCCAGCTTTATTTAACATTCCTTCAAAACAAGCTTTTCACCTTATCTTCGACGGAATCTACGAGTGAATAATCCTCCAGATATTTCTTTAAGGCCTCGGAGATTGCCTTTTCATTTCCGTCATCGGCGCTGCCAAGGTCCTTCCACGGACCTGCGCCTTCTCCTCTCCGTTTGATGGTCGTCCGATACTGCCAGGAAAGGAACCAGCCCTTTTTATATTCATAGGTCTCGCTCAAATTTGTGTATCGGCTGGTATCTTTTACATGCGTGACAATCTCAACATCAGCCGACATGATCTTGTCGTTTTCGCTCTTGTCAATCGAATTCCGGTCAACGTACGCTTTGAGTGTATTGCCAAACAGATTGTATTCATAGACGACCGTATAGTTCTGCTGCTCGGCAAAGACATCGCGGTCATAAATGCGGACAGGGCCATCTTCCTGCACGACAGGACCGTCCTCCTGTTCTGACGGCGCCGGCTCGGCCGCCTCCTGCTGCTCGTTTTTCTTCGCTTCCTCGGCGGCAGCGGCTTCTTTCTTTGCCGCTTCTTCCGCCGCGGCCTTGGCTTTTTCCTGCTCGGCTGCTTTCTTTTTTAGATCTTCCTGCTCTTGCTCTGCCTGTTGCCTGGCCATCGCTGCCTGATGGTTCGCGGCGATTTCTGCTGCGCGTTCCGCGCGTTCCTGCGGCGTGATGGTCGCATCCCTGAGCTCGACTCCGCCAAGCAAGAGTACAAGGAAGAAAATCACAAAATAGGCAACCACCCATTTGCGGTTCCGGCGTTTCTCCGCGCCCCAACGGATGGCTTTCGTCGGTTCGATGAGACCGATCAGCCCCCATGCCATCACGAGCATGATGCTGCAAAAAGAAAAAATATCTGCGATGGCATATGGAGTCATCGCCCTTCCCTTTGAAACATCGACACCTATAACCATAGCGCAAAACCAGATGGCTACCGCAAGAATCCCGGCCATTAAGACACTTTTCCGCGTCCGGCGTTCTTCTTTTGCCCACCGCATTGCCACCTGCGGACGCACGAGGCCTACGATGCTCCATACAAAGATTGCAAAAATCGCAAAAACGAGAATGACAGGAATCATGTCTTCCGCCTCCTTCCGTCATACAACCATGTTTTTTTGTGCGTCAGCGCCCGCCAAACTGTTTCGCCATCAAGTTGATGAACTCCACAAATCCCGCCTTGTCGTCATCGTCCATGCACGTCGTGTCGAGCTTCATATCGTTGATGTAGACGTCCTTGATGAATGCGCCACGCAGCTCGGCGATGACCATGAGGTCGAAGCCGAAGAACTGCTCGGTCTTCATCTGGTTCTTCAGGTACACGCCGCGCGTCGTGATGAGCGCTCCCACATCGGCCGTGCCGAAAACGGTGAATCCTGCATGGTTCTCTGCCTCCCCATCTGTCAAATGCTTATCGATGCTCATCCACGCTCATGTGAGTCACCCTGTGCGTATCTTTATCGAGCGTGAACGTCATCAAATACCCATCACGCCCCCGCACGAAATAAAACGCCCGGTGTGCGTGTCATTTCTGGAAATTCTTGATCGCCCGCAGCGCCGCTTCCGGCAGCATGCCGTTGGCGATGACGCGGCCGTCGGGAAGGATGCGGAGCTCGAGCTTGTTCTTTTGCCGCTTGTAAGCCGCGACGCTTTCGCGGTAGCGGTCGGTGAGGAAATGGTACGCTTGGTTCGACGAACCGACCCATGGGCGGTCGTCGCAGGCGAGCGTCTCGATATACGGGCCGTCGATCAGGAGGTCGGTGGCTGCGAGCAGGGCATCCGTCCCGGGGCTGTGCTGCGCTTTCAACTGCGCGAGCGTGTAGCCGGTGAACGTGATGACGCCGAGGCCATGGACGCGGAGACGCTGTGCGAGCGAGGCGAGCGGCGCGGCCTGCGCGAACGGCTCGCCGCCCGCGAGCGTGACGCCTTCGAGCGCCGGCGTAGCGAGGATTTCTTCTGCGAGCTCGGAAACGTCCATTGGGAAGCCGTCCGTAAAGCTCCATGTCTCGGGCGCCATGCAGCCTTTGCAATGATTCGGGCAGCCCTGCACCCAGACGGCCGCCCGAAGTCCCGGCCCTTCCGTGCGCGTGGCAAGGAGAACATGATAGAGCCGCAGCGTCTCCGATCTCCCCGACACCCCCAGGGCTTCAGAGGTCATAACGATGTACTCCGATCGTCAAGTCTTCCTCTTCGTCCTCTGTCTGCGTATTCGTCACATGCACTTCGGCATCTTCGTAAAATTCCGGTGTGTAATGGGATTCGAAGACGCGGCTGCCCACCATCTGCTCGATGAGGCCGATGTAGTCCGTGCAGCGCTTGCCTTTCACGCCATTGATCGTGCCTTGCACCTTGCCGTCGGGAAAGATGCGGATCTCCATGTGTGCCAATCTGCCCACCTCCCTGTGGATCGCGTGTCAGAAATCGATGATGCGGGCATTCTCCGTCACGACGTGCTCGACGGTGACGAGCTCGCGGATGGCCGCGTACTCATGCGGCGGCACGCTCTGCTCCAGCAGGAAATCAAGAAAGCTTTCCATCGACGCAAAGCCTTCGCGTTTCTCGCGTTCTGTGACGACGGCCTGCGCCTGGGCGAGATTCAGCGGCAGCAGCAAGAACTCTTCGAGCGGTGCCTTGTTCACGTTGACTTTCATGTATCCTGCCTCCTTCTGACGACTCCATGATCACGATTCAAAAATCGATGATGCGGCCTTCTTGGCCCCCCTGCTCGTTTTCCACTTTGCAACGGCGCGAAAGTTCTTTCTGTACCATCTCTGGAAGCGCGGCTTTGTCAAAGAGCTGCTGGAGCGAGGAAAACTGCCCCTGCTGCTCGCGAATCTTCAGGATCTTGCGCGCGAGAATCTGGTTGACGGCGGGGATGCGTTCGAGGTCTTGGAGCGTCGCGCGGTTGATATCAATCTTTGGCGGCTCGGGGGATTTTGGCGGCGGCGGGGGCGGCTGCGGCGGCTCGGAAGCTTTTGGTGGTGGCGGAGTCTGCGGGCGCGGCGGCGGTGTCGCAGATGTTTGTGCGGGCTGGCCTTGCGGTTGTTTGGCAGCGCCAAAAAACTCATTCATAAGTTTTTGCATTTCTTCTTCTGACAATTCTTTCGTCTGCCCAAATCCGCCTTGCCCAGGTGGCGGGGTCTGCGCTTTCGGCTGCGCCTGTGGCTTTGGCTGCGGCTGTGGTTTCGGTTGCGGAGGCGGTGGAGCCTGCTTACGCTCTTCTGCCGCTTTGGCCGAGGTCGCATTCATCTCGCTCCGCAGCTCCTCCGGGTTCTTTTTCTTCTTCGTTTTTTTCGACGCGACGATGCCAGGGATGACGAACCATGCCGGTATCATGATGATGTGAAACGGGATGAGCAACGCGCCTACGATAGGCGACAGGATGGCCGCCGCAATCGTCAATGCGAGCCATGTCCCGATGTACCAGCCCAGCCAGCGAAGGATATGTTTCAAGCGTTCCATAGCAGTTCCCCCGTTTCAAATGCTGACCGTCAGAACGATGGAGTTGTCGTCCATGATTTCTTCGTCTTCGATGATGAAGTGTTTTTCGTCGAGCTTCTTTTTGACGTTTTCATACGTCTGCTCCTGCACGGTGCTGCGATAGCCTTCGTCGAGGCGGCGGATCGTGTCGTAGACGGCGCGGCTGTCTTTTTCGCCGAAACTCAGCTCGTACGTAACACCGGGCGCGGGCTGCGTGAAGTTCAGCTGCACGCCGTCAATCCAGCACGCGACATCGAGCCCCTGCACCTGCACGCCGGCCGCGCCGTATTTCTGGAGGGTAGCGAGCAATGTATCGCGGTCAGCGTAGATGGTCGGCAGCGTCTTTGAGATGACCGGCTCGATCTTCGGGCGCGGCGGCGCAGCTTGTGCATACGTTGTTGTCGTCCGTGCGGCCTGCGTGCGCTGCGGCGCGACATAGAGGATCTGGCGGTTGCTCTTGTGCTGCAGGTCGCGGAAGAACGCGCGAATCTTCTCCGTGTCGTCGCTCTTGTTGAAGTTGGCTTGCCACTTGCCCTCATGCAGTTCCCAGAGGAACCAGAGGTCTTTGTCGATGTGGGTCTTGTACGTGTTGTTGCCAAAGTCCGCAGCGTCGTAGCCCGCGAGTTTCACGGTCTGCACGAGGTCTTTCGCGTTCTTGAAATTCGTCGCGAAGCGCATGGTGTTTGACTCGATCCATGCATTGAACTTCTTTTCGCCCATGACGGCGCGCACGGCGAGCGCCAAGGGAATGGCAAGAATGCAGACGGACATGGTCATCGCCCCTTTCCCGATGTGTCAGATGTCGATCGTGCGGCCACCGCGCTTTTCAAAAAGGTCGCTTTTTTCCTCTTTTTCCTTCGCGACGACGCTCGGCGTGTCGGACGGGTCGCCGCCATAGGCCTGACGGTCTTCCTCCGCCGTCGCCGACACAGCACGGACATTCGCCCACTCACGGATCGCGGTGACTTGCTCGGCCTGCGTGACGACGAGCGGCACCGTGTTCCGCGCGGCCTTGTCAAAATCAGCGAGCTGGATGGCGCGCTTTTCGCAGAACGCCTCGAACAGCCCTTCGACGACGACGTTCTCGATTTCCGCGCCGACGAAGCCCTCCGTCTCCTTCGCGAGATGCGTCAGCGTCTCGTCCGTGATCGCGAACGTGCCCCGCACCTCGTCATCCTTGAGCCGCCGCGCGAGATGCACCTGGAAGATGGCCTTGCGCTCCGACTCCGTCGGCAGATCGACGAAGAAGATTTCGTCAAAGCGCCCTTTGCGCATCATTTCTGACGGCAGCGCATGGATGTTGTTCGCCGTCGCCACGACGAAGACGAGGCTCTTTTTCTCCTGCATCCATGTCAGGAACGTCCCGAAGACGCGCGTCGACGTACCGCCATCATTCGAACTCCCGACGCCGCCGAAGCCTTTCTCGATCTCGTCGATCCAGAGGATGCTCGGCGAGACGGCCTCGGCCGTCTTGATGGCATTCCGCATATTTTCCTCGCTGCTGCCGACGAGCCCGCTGAAGATCTTGCCGACATCGAGGCGCAGGAGCGGCATCTTCCACGCCGCGCTGATCGCTTTCGCCGTCAGGCTCTTGCCGCAGCCCGGCACGCCCGTGATCAAGATGCCTTTCGGCACGGGCAGCCCATAGCGCGCCGCCCGCGGCTGCCACGAATTCCGACGCTTCTCCAGCCATTTTTTGAGGTTGCCGAGGCCGCCGATGTCATCGAGCCGCAGGCCGCTCTCGATATACTCCAGCACGCCCGTCTTCTTGATGATCTGCCGTTTTTCCTCGACGATGATGTCACGGCTCTCGCGGTCGAGGCAGCCACGCTCCACGATGGCGCGTGCAAACGCGTTCTCCGCCTCTTGGAGCGTCAGTCCCTGCGCCGCTTTCGCGAGATCGCCGACGCCTTCCGCATCGAGGTCGAAATGGATCTTCTCGTTGCCGCGATTGTCATTGATGATGCGCTGCAAGCTCGCCTCGATCGCCTGTGCGTCCGGCAGGTCGAAGTCGACGATCGTGATGTCTTTCTGCAGCTCCTGCGGCAGCACGAGGCGTGGCGACAGGATGATGACATTCTTCTGCGTGGAGCCGCCCTTCAACAGGTTCACCGTGTCGCGCACCTTGCGGATGACATTCGTGTCCTGTTTGCGGCTGTCGAAATACACATGGAAATCGAGGAGCACGAGCAGCGCGGGCTTGTCATACTTCTGGATGAACTCCAGCGCCTTCACGGGCTCGACCGTCCCGTCCTGCTTCTTGCCGCCCATCAAGACTTGCGGCAACGTCTCAATGCGCTCGATGCCCTTCGTCACCCGCCAGACGAACAGCGTGCGCGGCGTCTTGATGAGCCCCGCGTCCTGCGCGATCCCATAAATCATCTTCAGCGCGCGCTCTTCCTCCCACGTCGAAAGATACATCATCGGAAACCGCGCACGGCAAAGATTCGCCAGATGCCGCTCGATCGAACGATGCCCTTCTGCCACACTACATCACCTCGTGTGAATATGTTCTTGCATGGAAAATACGAAACAATCCATAATAGTGAGTTTTGTTCACTATAGTTTCATTATACTACGGATTGTTCCATTGTAAAGTCTCCCCCACTCTCCAGAATACACAAATCCCCGCAGGACGTGGTGTCCTGCGGGGACAAGAAGATGCTATGGGAAATAAAATCACAGATGGAACTCGCAGAAAAGTTTCTTGCGCAACGTCGGATCGGTCATCGCACGGAAAGCTTCCTCGTCGCGTTCTGCGGCATGGAGCTTGGCAAAGAGCAGCGCCGTGCGATCTTCGCCACGCTTTTCACCACGCTTTTCGCCGCGCTTCTCGCCGCGTTTTTCGCCGCGTTCTTCACCACGCTTCTCCGCACTCTCCATACCTGATTGATAATCCATGATCGCCATCTGACGATTGAGATACTTTAACCGTTCCTCCGGTGTCTGAAAAAACGTCAACGTCGCATCATACGCATTGTTGATCGCTGCCTCGCTCATGGCCAGCTCCTCCTTCCCCTTCGCATCCAACTTGCCAGAAAAATACGCCATCCAACGTTCCATCTTTGCCATTTCTTTGACCGGCTTGTTGATGAATTTCGGAAATTTGACCGCGCCTCCCGCTGTTGCCGATTCTCAATTTCATTATATCATCAGCAAATCTGTGGAACAATCAAAATTTCTGCATACACAACAGTCCCCGCAGGATGTCCTTGTCCTGCGGGGACGGCTGTTGACTCTCCATGAGGTATTCACGTTCATAAATCGTCGTGCCGTACTTACCAGCCTCTGTATTTCAGCGTCAGATACAGCACATCATTTGCCAGCTTGTCTGATGAGACTGGGACGAATCCATTCGTCTTGTAGACGCCTTTGTATACGTTATACGTCCATTCGCCCTTCCAGTATTGGAAGCAGAATTCTACTTTGTAGCAATCTCCCCTGTACACGTCAACATACGTCAGCCCGCTGCGTGTCCCCGAGAAACTGTCCAGATCCAGATAGAAAGCATCTCCATCATAGTGCGAGCAAAAAATCTGCTCTGCGGAAGCCGTGCCCGTCCCAACAAAACTGCCTCCAACAACTACCGCCAACGTCAGAACGAACATTTGAAAAAACTTTTTCACGCTAATCGCCTCCTACGAGCTTGTTTCACCTTCTGCATCTAAAAAATATCGCAAAACCGGTCAGCCGTTCCTGCGCTTCCCCTGTCCTTCCCGATACGTTCCGATGTATTCCAGCAGATTGCGTTCGACGGGATGACTGTCGAGATAGCTCGGCGGCATCCGCCAAGAATAGACAACCTCGCCATCCTTCCACATCATCAGCACCTGATAATAGAGGACTTCATAGGAAGCGATATCGTAGCGATCGGAATCCGGATCGACGGCCTTCACCCTGCACCGATAGAGGTCGCCGCCGTCTTTGTAATTCGACCACCGCACAGAGTCCGTCACGAGATACGCCACCTGCCCGTTGTCATACGAGCCCAGATAATAATCATACGCCTCGCCGGTGCCTGCCGGCATCCAGACAGCCACAAGCGCCAGCACGCACGTCACCAAGAAACGTTTCATGATGCTGCCCCCTTCATTTCCTGTACAGCTCTAACGCGACGTTCAAAATGGCTTCTTCGATACTGCCGCTTTCCACGGGCTGGTTGTGCGGACTACGGAAACCAAAATGACTCCACACTCCATTGTAGTCACGGAACGTGATGTTCCAATCCTTGTATGCACCATTACCGTAAACTTCTTTGAATCCGACATAGAGGCAATCCCGATCCGCTGCAGATCTTCCATAGCGTACTTTTTCAGAAATCACATAAACCGCATCGCCATTCAGGTCTCCCGCATAAATGTCCTGTGCCGATGCCACGGCGCTATCCGAAATGCCGCTGGAAATGCCGAGCACGGCCGCCAGCAGGAACGAAAGCAAGAATTTCTTCACCATGAGATGCTGCCTCCTTTTCTTCAGCGATCCTCTGCCGTGAGGACGAATCCTTGGGCTGCGCTCGTCTGCACGATCTCGGCGCAGATGCGGCGGTTCGCGGCTTTGCACCAGACATTCGCGCCGTTGCCCTGCGATGTCATTTCATCCGATTCTTCCTCCGTCAAGCCAATGACAATGCCCATGAGATCGCCGAGGTCGGCCGCGTTTTCCATGGAGATTTCGTCTCCCGGCGGCCAGAGGATCGTGATGCGCTCGATGCAGCTGGCGTCGCGCGTAGCGTAGAGGATCACGGCGCGGTGCGCGCCATCATTGTACTCCAGCGCGTAGACGTCCAGCGGGCCGTCCTTCTCATACGGCGTGAGATGCTGGTAGTCCGAGAAATACGTCTGGATTTCCTCCTGCGCCGCAAGCTGATCGACGGCCTTCGTGAACTGGTAGATGCTCATGTCAGAGACCGGCACGGGCGCAGCAGCTGCGCTGGCCTGCCAAGAGCAGAAGAGCAGACAGACCGCCAAGAAGATTTTTTGAAAACGGTACATGCGTCATCGCCTCCTTCGACGCGTTGCGTGTGTCCAGCATTCGTGAAGCCACATGAATGTGAGTCTTATTCACTATAGTTTCATTATACTCTCGCCCGTAAATTTGTAAAGCAAAATTATTCCATGTATTCCGACAATTTTTCGTAATCATCCATCGTGATGTTAATTCACAACTTCCCTCTCTTCATCCTTTCTCCCTAAAATAGAAAGATAGCAATGATCGAAGAGGTGAATGGCATGAACGTATCCGCCCTGCGGCTGCGGATGCTCCGCAAGGAAAAGAAGCTGTCCCAGCAGCAAGTGGCCGATGCGCTCGGCATCACGCGCACGGCTTACAACAAGTACGAGAGCGGCACCTCGTCGCCGTCGCGCAAGCTCCGCGAGCTCATGGATCTCTTCGGCGTGAGCGCGGACTACCTGCTCGGCCGCGACGAGGACGGCGCGAAGATCGCGCATGAGCCCGCACGCATCGAGAGCCAGCTCCGCAAATACCTCGACCTCAGCGACGCCGGCCGTAGCATCGTCGACATCACGCTCGACGCCGTCTACCAGAGCGAGCAGAAGCACCCGCTTGCCTGACGCGCTGCGTTTCCCTATCCCCCAGTATACAGATGTCCCCGTAGGATTCGGTGTCCTGCGGGGACATTGGTTTTTTTGCAGGATGCGGTTGCCTGAAATCGCCTTCTATAGCAAAAACTTTCAATTTTTGCAAGTTTTGCTGCTAGCTGCAAAAACTCGCTGATTTATATAAAATTCAACATCGTGATGTCATTTTCCTGTTTATTTTTTGGATTTTTTGCATTACAATGTATCTGAGGTGATGTTTCATGGAACGGATTGCACGGCCCGCCGGCATGGCATTTCTCCGGCGATGGCGGGAAAAGCCGATCATCAAAGTGATATCCGGATTGCGGCGATGCGGGAAGTCTACGCTCCTCGCGCTTTTCAAAGACGAGCTCCTCGCGCAGGGCGTGAAAACATCCGCTGTCCAATTCTTGAACTTCGAAGACCTGGCCTATGAATCGCTCACGAGCGACTATCACAAGCTTTACGAGCATCTGACGAGCCGCTTGCAGCCCGATGTGATGAACTATATCTTCTTGGACGAAATCCAGAACGTGGCTTCTTTCGAAAAGGTTGTCGATTCCCTGTACCTCTGCCCGAACATCGATCTCTATCTCACGGGCTCGAACGCGTACTTCTTGTCCGGCGAACTCGCCACGCTTCTTTCCGGGCGCTATGTCGAGTACCAGCTGCTTCCGCTCTCGTTTGCAGAATATTGCACGTCCGCCAAAGCACAAGGAAAAACACCTGCCCAAAACTACCGGGACTACATCAGCACGAGCGCCCTCCCCTTTTCTTTGACGCTCACAGAGCCAGACCTCTTGACGGATTACCTGCGCGGCACGTACAGCACGATCGTCCTCAAGGACATCGTCGCCCGTCTCGGCATCTCCGACATCTCCATGCTGGAAAGCGTGACCGCATTCCTCCTGGATGCCATCGGGAATCTCATCACGCCGCGCAAGATTGCGGATACCATGACCAGCATGCGCCGCAAGATTGATCCCCGCACGGTAGAAAAGTATCTGCGGGCGCTCACAGATTCGCTGCTGCTGTACCGTGCACAGCGCTATGATCTGCGGGGAAAGCAGCTGCTCGCGAACAATGCCAAATATTATGTGTCAGACCTCGGCTTCCGGCGGCTTCTCTCCAGCGGCCGACGGCCGGACTATGGACACGTCCTGGAGAACGTCGTCTATCTGGAGCTCTTGCGCCGGGGATACAGCGTGCGCGTCGGCCAATTGCCGGACGGCGAGATTGACTTCGTCGCCATGCGAAATGACGAGATGGCGTATTACCAAGTCTCCCTCTCCGTGTTGGACGAGCACACGCTTACAAGAGAACTCGCGCCCTTGCAGAAGCGACGGGACAACTATCCGAAAATCCTGCTGACGCTCGATGAAGCGCTGCCGGACAGCAACTACGATGGCATCTTGCAACGAAATGTCTTGGACTGGCTGCTCGATGCGTAACGCAACCTGCGAGCCCCCATTGAATCCATACGATGATACAAAAGCCCCCGCAAGATTCACTGTCCTGCGGGGACATGTTGTTCCTGCACTATCGCCAATTTCCGTCGGCATCGATGTGGTGTGCCGCCCCGGCGTCCGGCACGAAGTCGATGTCGATGTACGAGCCGAAGATCACGTGATCGATGCCGTGGAGCTCGAGGTGCATGGTGCGGGCGGTCGTGTCCATAGGATTCGCGATGGCGAGGCCTGCGAGCGGGATGTCGAAGTCGATGCTGCCGCCCGGCACGAGCGGCGGCGCTTCATACGTGCGGGCCGTCGTCGTCACGCCATCATTGTACGTCATGGAGAGGGTGGGCGCCTCGTACGTCTCGTCCGTCGTGTTGCTGACACTTGCGTGGATGACCCAGTCGTCAGGGAAAAAGCGGATGGTGTCATCGCCCGCCCAGGTTTTCCACGCGCCTGGCGGGATGTTGAGGAGCCCCATCGCATTGTCGATCGGCGTGTCGTACGCATCCGTCCAGCCATTGAAGACGAAGCCGTCGTGCGAATAATGCGCACGGATTTCCCCTTTGCGCGACGATGTTTCCCCTGCGGCAGGCGGTTCTGCCGTTGGATTCTGCGGCGTTGCTGCTTTTTCGTTTTCCTGCGTCCCGCTGCCTGCCCCGCCGTCTGCCTGCTGGACCGTGACCCGACCCGGCGGCGCCTGCGGTTCCTGCTCTTTCTTTTTCACATCCTCGCGGCTCGTGTCCGGCGTGAGTTCTTCGGGGTGGCGCACGAGTTCCTCCACGGGCGTTTCTTCGAGCTCTTCGATTTTTCCTGGATGCGTTCCCGCGAGATACAGGACATAGATGGCCGCCGCGACGACGAGCACAGCGAAACTGGCGGCGAAGCATCGTGCGCGGCGGACGAAGCGGCCGTAGCGCACATCGCGCACGAGTTCGGCGATGCTCTGGTAACGGTGCTTCGGATCCATTTCCGTCGCACGCTCGAGAATGCGCGTGAGCGTGCCGTGATACGCTGGGCCGAGAAGCTCGCGCACGGTCTTGCCGAGCGCAAAAATGTCGCTGCGCGCATCCGTCGCGGCGTAGCCGTACTGCTCGGGCGGGGCATAGCCGCGCGTGCCGAGGTACGTCGTGTCCGGCGCGCCGTCATGCATTTCGCGCGCAACGTCAAAATCGATGAGCCGTACCGTTTTCATGCCATGCGATTCGATGAGATTGCCCGGCTTGATGTCGCGGTGGAGGATGCCTGCCGCATGGAGCGCGGCGAGGCCGTCCGCAAGCTCTAGGAGCAGGTCACGCGCCTCGCGCTCCGTGAGATAGCACGCCTCCTTGAGCCGCCGCGTCATCGGCTCGCCCTGCACATATTCTTCGAGGAGATGCGTTTCGCCCGCACGCTCAATGAACGTGTAGATCTCCGGCCAGAGCGGATGCGCGAGCTCCTGGAGCTTTTCGAGAAGCGGCAGGCACGTGCGATGAATCCGCTTGTAGATGACGGGGCGTCCCGTAGCATCTGTGCAGAGCCAGACCTCGCTGCGCTCCGTCTTGTGCAGGCAGCGGATTTTTTCGAACTGCCCGAAAAAATATGACAGCGCCTCGTCCATGCTCCCGCCTCCCGCGTTTCCTTCTTGTTCTTTCCTGTTTCTTATGATAGGATAAATGGAGCAACTTGACAAGGGGGACGTGCCATGCAGGAAAAAGATACGGAAGAACTCGAAGCCGACCTCGCGGCCGCGGACGATGTGCGCGATTACTTCGCGGAAAACGCGGGCGAACTTACAAAGCGCACGCTCGCCGAGCATCTCGCGCTGCTGCTCGCCGAAAAAAAACTCACGCGCTCACTCGTCGCCGAGCGCTCCGGCCTCGACCGCACGTACGCCTATCACATCTTCGACGGCACGAAGCCGCATCCCTCGCGGGAAAAAATCCTGGCCATCGCGCTCGCGATGGCGCTCACGCCCGACGAGGCGCAGCACCTCCTCTACTACGCCCGCCAACCGCGCCTCTACGTGCGAAATGTCTGGGACGGCATCGTCTACCACGCGCTCGAGACGCACGAGAGCGTCATCGAGACAAATGCGCTGATCGCGGAGCTGCATGCGGGGGCGCTGCTTTCTTAACAAAAAGGACTGTTACAGTTCACACGTTCTACGCCTCCCCCCTTGGGGGAGGTGCCCCAAAGGGGCGGAGAGGGTAACGCCGTAACAAGTCCATAATTCTATCGTTAGAATCATGGATTTTCAAATGACGCTACCCTCTCAGTCGCCCTACGGGCGCCAGCTCCCCCAGAGGGGGAGCCGTAAGAACGAAACTGCAACAGTCCCTTTGTTTTTGTACACACCTCAGCAAATCCGCGGCACGAGGTTGCCGAGCGGCATGTCGACGATGCGGATGCCGCCGATCGATGTGCGCAGGCCGACCTGGCCAGGCGCTTTCGCCGTCGTCTCGCCGAGGACGACGGCATCCCTCCCGTGCGGGTCGCTCTGCATCGCGGCGAGCGCCGCGTCCGCTTCGTCTTCTGGCACGAACGCGATGCACTTGCCCTCGTTCGCCAGATACAGCGGATCAAAGCCGAGCATGTCACAGACGCCACGCACGGGTCCCTTCACAGGCACGGCGTCCTCGTCGATGAGGATGCCGACGCCGGACGCTTCGGCAATCTCGTTCAGCACCGCCGCAACGCCGCCACGCGTCGGGTCGCGCAAGACGGCGGTGTGCGGAGCCGCCGAGAGCACAGCTTGCGTGAGTGTCGCGAGCGGCGCGCAGTCCGTCGTGATCTCGGGCGGGAGTTCGAGGCCGTGGCGGCCGGCGAGGATTGCCGCCGCATGGTCGCCGAGGTAGCCCGAGAGCAAGACCTTCATGCCCGGACGAACATTCCGTGGCGAGATATCGACGCCGTCAATCAATTCACCGACGCCGGCCGTGTTGATGAAAATGCCATCCGCCTTGCCGCGCTCGACGACCTTCGTATCGCCTGTGACGATCTCGACGTGCGCTTCCGCCGCCATGTCGTGCATCGTCTGCACGATACGTTTCAACTGCTCGACGGGGAAGCCCTCTTCGAGGATCAGGCCGCACGAAAGATATTTTGGCACCGCACCGGTCATCGCGAGGTCGTTCACCGTGCCGCAGACCGCAAGCTTGCCGATGTTGCCGCCCGCGAAAAAGAGCGGGCGGACGACATAGGAATCCGTCGTGAACGCGAGCTTGCCACTCGTCTGGAGCTTCGCGCCGTCGTGGAGTTCGTCGAGCAAAGGATTGCTGAACGCGGGCTCGATGACATCGTGCATGAGCTCGGCGCTGAGCTTGCCGCCTGCGCCATGAGCTAGAGTTATCAGTTGTTCTGACAAGAATAGGCCTCCTTCTAACTACGTCTCCCCCTCTGGGGGCAATGTCATTAAGTTAAGCGCGAAAGGCTCACAACCCCCAGCCTCCCTCCTTGGAGGGAGGACAGACGCGGAGCGGAGCGAAGCGTCAGGAGGGAGCGGCCTGTAGATCGTACCAATTCGTACGTCAAAACTTAGGCCCCGTGGCCGCACGTCGTAACATATCCGGGGACGTGCGCGCACAGGCGTTGTGTGACGACCTGCTGATTGTAATAAACTACAGGCCGCAGCCGATGAATCGGCATAAGCGATCTCTAAGCGCTAAAGCGCTAAGAGCCTGCTTATCCTCCCTGGGCCTGCCGGCCCTGTCCC